>Ga0098058_1000062_pt1 | contig 54143 bp, 79 predicted proteins | sample 19_taG_FD_75061 | JGI IMG/M metagenome (GOLD analysis project Ga0098058, IMG submission 75061) | Marine viral communities from the Subarctic Pacific Ocean - 19_ETSP_OMZ_AT15317 metaG | ecosystem: Environmental > Aquatic > Marine > Oceanic | place: Pacific Ocean | collected 2015-01-19 | reverse complement strand
TTATTAAGGTTAATGGTTGGGCAGCTGCTAATACTGATTATGTTCCTAATCCTGCAGATCCAGATTTATTGTCAGAAAATTGGTTTTCTGGAGACATTAAAAATCAAAAGCGTATTTCACAGTTTATTGAGCAGTCAGACCGATGTGGTTTTAATGATCAGCAGACAGTGTACACGGTCCTTTACCCCGATCCTGTAGATGATGTAAGAAGCTTACAAGCAAGTAATAGTAGTATTAATGGAGAACACGAAAAGTGGACTGTTAACCATAGACTAACAAATTGCGCTCACGTTTATATTAAACTTAATTACAACGCGGAACAGTCTTGGAGACAAAGTATTCCAAATATTCGATACCTAGTAAGGGGTAAACGTGTATATGATCCCACTGATGATGACACTACAGATTACTATGATCCAGCAGCGGACGCGGCTATTGGACGCGTAGATGAGGGTCAGATAGAAAAATCTTGGCATAGAGCCCGTGGACAAGAAGATAGCGAGGATGATAATCTTTCTGTACCAGGAACAAATATTTTTGCTCCTAGTAATCAAATTGATGGTAGTCAGAGATTTGATAATCCTGCTACATGGAAATGGACAGATAACTGGGCAGCCTGTATTGCTGATTATATGAAAGATCAGCATTATGGTATGAAACTGAAAGTTAACGGTCCTGTTTCTGGCGGATATCCTCAAACTCATGCAGTTAGTGAGTTAGATTGGGATTCAGTAGCAGATGCCATTAGAGATGCGGGAGAAGGAGTAACTCAAGGATTCCTTAGCTACGATATTGATGATAGATCACCTCCACCAGCAGTATATGATTGGTGGTTAGAACTTTTTACAGGATTACAAAGAAACCCAGTATCAATTCCAAGATATACTATTAATGCCGTTCTACAGACTAATAATACCCCATTAGATATTTTTGAAGCTATGCTTAAAGAAGGAGCAGGTTATGCTGTATTCGCGCAAGGAGCTTGGAAAATTGTTGCAGGAGTATATAAACCTCCAAGCGATATTAACGATCATATAGATGAAAGCTGGTTAGCAGAAGGCGGATTAACTGTAACAACTAGTGTACCTTTAAAAGATTTATTTAATAAAGCTGAAGGAACCTATGTAAGAGCTTTTCTAGATCAGGAAGAGTTTGTTTGGAATGAACATAGGCAGGAAGTTCCTGTTAATAAGCGATTACGCGGATATCCACAATATGAAGCTACCGAATTTCCTGTTGTAGACGCAGACGATGGTCAAGGAAATAATCCCTATGAAGTAGAAGATGGCGAAGAACGAATTAAAACATTCGATTTCCCATTTACAACTAATGAGTTCGAAGCCCAACGTTTAGCAAAAGTTCACTTAGAAAAATCTAGAAGAAGTATAGTTGTCAGCGGTAACTTTAAATTAGATATGTTTAAGTTTTCTGTTGGTGATAGAGTATATATGACCAACGAATTAATGGGTTGGTCACAAGAGATGCATTGGGAGGCTCTAGATCCAAATTATACTGGATTAGGCCCTAAGCAATTTAAAATTACTGCCATGAATCTCAACGAAAATTTAACAGTAGACGTTAGCTTTATTGAAGAAAGCGGATTATTTTACGAGTTCTTAAATGGACAAGCTATTCCTGACGATGCAGTTGCAGGAACAAGTCTTGATCTTAACTATCTGACTGCTAAGCCTGTGGAGCCTATCTGGGATATTACAGTAGATAGTACAATTCTTCCTATATCTTCTTTTTATAGAATTAAGGATGATAGTGGACTTCAACTAATTACTACATTGAATTGGGAATCTTCTCCTAATCAATCTAATCAATCTATTCAAATTGAGGGTTTTACAAGTACAAGTCATTATCAGTTAGAGTATGGTCAAGTTATTGATAGTACTTTAAGTGATGAAGAAGACGTAGCAGAGAATCGAGTAGCAAACTGGATTCCATATGGAAATGTTCCTTTAAAAGAAGAAGTTTACGGATATAATGAACTTCAAGGCCATGTAGAAATAGTAGGATTAGATAATAGTAGCCAGAGCTTAGATTCGGCACTATTATTAGATTCTCAGGCTACTAGCAAAGTAGTAAGATATGATTTCAGAGTTAGAGCAAAGGGTGTTAATGGTAATTACTCTGACTGGTCTTATTATATGGATTCTTTAAGTGCTCCAGCGGATGGCTATGGGTATCCAATACATATTGATGATATAGCCCCTCCTGTGCCTAGTGGTTTAACTATTGAAGTTGAAAAGGGCGCTGATTTTTTTACTGCAATTCTTGATCTAACAACTAATAGTGAGCGAGACAATGCACACGTAGCCTTACTGGCTAGTAAGAATCAAAATGATCCATTTGGGGCTGAAAGTCAAACTTATTTATTTGATATAGCTAGGGATTTTTCCAGATTATTAGATGCTAGTAAAATAATTGAATTCAGTATTGTTCCTATTGATTATGATCCTTGGTATATTTGGACCTCTGTTACTGATACTTCTGGTAATGGTGCGGATGAAAGCGATCCTAATGCATGGTATCCCGCACTAACGGACCCAGGGGTAGAGGGGCAGTTAGATCCTATATACACATACTATATCAGACCGCTTCGTGGTACGGGTATTACTGAACAAGATATTACACTTGGTATTCAAGCAACTGCTGCTCATAAAAATATTGATCCATTTGAATTAACCTCTGGTGATATTCAGTTTTATATAAAAGACAGTGCAGGTGACTTAGTATCTCCTCCCGGAGTAGGAAATGAATATCTCTGGGATCCAATTACTAGATCAGATATTTCGGGTAATTTAACCGTATATCTAGCTACAGTGCAGTCTGGCGAAGATGATATTATCCATGATACTATCACTTTAGCAGACGCAACAGATCAGACCTTAGTAGCATTTACGTCCGGTATTGGAAAGTTACTTTGGAAACAAGATAGTCAAGGCCAATGGGTTGATACTACTGATGAAACTCCCTCTTATGAAATATGGAACTCAGGAATATTAGAGGCTAAACAAGATTTCACTATAATATTAGATCAACAAGACGGAACTTTATCTGTTGATTTAGAGGATCCATATACTCCATATGGAGGTAATTTTGATATTGAAATTAATGCAGTTACACCGATGTCATACCCATATGACGCCGGTGGAACCGCGAATATTACTGTAACATATACTGCTGTATCTGGATTAACAGTTACACTTTCTGAAAACTGGGTTGTATTATTTGATGGTACATCAGGACCTCCGGGTGACAGAGTAATAACTGTTTTGAGAAATAGAGCTAGTTTTCCTAGTCCATATCCAACAGGGGATTCTTCTACTGGAAACTTATATGTTCATGGTTTTGATGCTAATGGTACTCCTGTCGACGGTCCTGGTAGTGTATTTTATGATGGAAATGAATATACTGTAAATGCAGGTTCAATAAGAGCCGCAGGAACGAGACTGGATCCTTGGGGCATACATCAAGCCCCTTCTATTGGCTGGATTGTATTTGAAACTGCTGGAGGTGAACCTTTTAATCATCCAGGTACTAGAAAAGATATTGGATGTGTTGTAAGAACTAGGAATCCGGATAAGTTCTGGTATGATGACGGTAGTCATACTATCGCTCCTGATGCTTGGACTGATTTTGTTCCTACCGATACTATGGTCGTTATAGGTACTTATGAAACAAGCACCGATAATGCAGTAGATCAAGCAGTAATTAGTCCTACAGCTAGATCAATGTCTTCAATACCATTTGAGCATTCTACTTATGTTCAACCAGGGGATCCTTTGCCTAGGATTATTTTCGCCGAGCATATTGCTGGAAAACAGATCAATTATTTAGAATCTCATATTGTCGATGCCAGCGTTAGTACACTAATGATTGAAGGTAATGCGGTAATATTTCCTGCTGATGCTTATGTTGAGGGAAAGGTAGTGTCACATTGTGCTGCCAACGAACGGTATGGGCCGTGGGAAGAAGCAGTATCATTACCTATTGAAGTCCCCGAGGTAGCAAGTGGGCAACATATTCACCTTACGTTAGGTGGTATAGTTTGGGACCCGTCCGATGGTATGCTGCAATATGGGTATACGCAATTTCGATTACGGCTTAAAGTAGACGATGGTAATTTCTTTACTGTATATACTTGGCCCCAAGTGGATTACGATGGTGAATCAGCTGTTTATAGAGCACGATCCCATGTTGCCCAAGCTGGAGCCTGTATTTATAAATTCGAGTTTAGATCCATTGGTCCTTGGGAAGAGCAGACGGTTTACTCTGAAATGCGAGAGCGAAGCATGCTTGCACAGTTTATGAAAAGGTAAAATAATAATGAGTTCAGCATATTTAGTGTATGATAATAATACAGGAAAAATATTAAAAGATGGGGTTTGTCCTCTTTCAGCAGTACCTTTACAGGCATATGTAGTAGGTACTACTGGTATCACACATAGTGAAGACGGTATAAGGCAGTCTGACCAATATATAAATCTTAGTGATGAAGCTATTATAGATAGACCAGATAATACTGCTATATTAGCAGTGGGGGATGATGAAATTACTGCAGACGGCATAGATGAAGCTAATATTACCAATATCCCACTAGGTTCTACTTATACTATTAGAGGCTCTGTATATGCCTATGGCGATGTAAGCGATACAACATTAGATTTTTCTACAGATACGGAAGGGAAGTATACAATTACTATTGAATCTTTTCCAGAAAAAAGAATTTCATTTATAGTTGAAGCAGTATGAAGATAACATTACAGGGCGACAATGCACAAAGGTGCTTACAAAAGATGCGTAAAGACCCCATGATACGTAATCTATTAACTAGGTCTCCGGAGGAGATTATTAATTGGTGGAATAATAAAGCTACTGCGCAGCAAAAAGATAATATGATGTTACGCATTACCTTGCTTGTAGCAGGGTTAGTGAGGGGTCAAATAGAATGAAAAGAGGTGTGGAAAGATGGCATTAATTAAAGGCATTATAAAGTTGGTATTTGTTCCTTTTTATAGAAAAACAGGTCGTGGCCACCGTAGAGTTACTAGTGATGGTTCAGTACGAAAACTTATAAGACCAGAGGATGTTCAATAATGGCTATTGTTGAAAAAACAATTTACGAAATCCCCGCAAAAATCGGTAGTTTGGTAGGAACTGAATTATTTGAAGGTCAAGAACCTGCTGATGGTGTTAGCTTTCAGGTAACTTTAGATAATTTAAAAAGCTTTATAAGTGGCGTAGCTGGCGGAGTTGTTCATGACGAAGCAGGAAATATATTAATACCTGCCGTAGAGTCTGGAAGTACTTATACTAATATTGGTGCTTCGGGGCTTATTACTTGTACATTACCTCCCGCAGTTAATGGGTTACAGTACTCTATTGTGCGTAGTAGTAGTTCTTACGAAGTAAGGATTGCTCCTGCATCAGCAGATACAATAGGTAATTCTCCTGCAGGAGAAGGAAAATATTTAGCAATGTTAGCAAAGAATTCACAGGTTAATTTATATTGTTATGAAGCTAACGAGTGGACAGTTATGTCAGAATCTGGCATAAATGAATTCGAGGAATAAAAATGACAATTATAACACATGATTTAGCTATACGGTTAACTCAATACGAAGCTATTCCTGATCCTGTAAGGTGGTATGATGCTACTTCATCAAGTAGTATGTCAAAGGATTCCAGTGGCGCAAATACCATGATTGCAGTTAATAATAACGATCCGGTAGCTATATGGTATAGCGAACTTCAACCAGAGGTGGGAAATGCTAGTTTTAGATATGATATTGATAATAGTACAGAAAACTGGGATTATCAACTTCCAACTTATCATACAAATGTACAAAATGGTTTACCTGTAGTAAGATTTAATGGTACAGACCAAGCATTGGCTCAAACAACAGAATACGCTGCCGTAATCGCTCCGCCATCCTCATATCACCATTTATTCATGGTATTAAAGTTAGTACAGAGCAGTACTAATGGTACAATAATAGGAATGGGTGAAACTACTCATCCGCCTTGGGATAGTTATGCAGGATATTCATTTGGAAATGATTACGCCTTACATGCAGGTGATGGTGTTAGATATAGCAAGGGTTTACCTAACACTTCTAATGGAATAATTCAAACGGGTAATACAGATAATGCCGGAGGAGATCTTACTTCAGCCTTTCACGTAGTAGAATTAAAAATAGGTTACCCAACTATTAATGATGTTCAAATATGGGTAGACCATCAGCTAGTTGGTTCTGGATATAATGATGATACAACGGAGATTGACCCTGATTATCTAAGATTAGGTGTAGGCGCAGGTTGGGCTTACACTCCATCACATATGGATTGGCAGCCTATGGATGTAGGTGAGATTCTAATGTATCAGAGACAATTATCTCAGCCAGAGTCAAGCAGTATACATAAGTATTTAATGAAAAAGTGGACTCCACTAGTACCCTTTACTTGGGAGTATTAAATGTCAATTAGTAATGATAATAGCTATTTCCACTATGGAAATAATAACACTTTAGTTAATGAATCTATTACTCCTACTAATTCTCCTCCTTATGTGGGGCAGGATAGATGGATGAAACCTGCTGCAGATGAATACGCTGCACTTAGAAGAGGTATATTTGGAACTTCAGATTTAAATGGTGCTATTATTATCGCTACTCATGTATTAATTTCTGACCCAGAAAGTTTAATAGATCAACTTAATGTTTTATGGGATACTGGAGCTTGGCACTATGGACAAGATGATCCGACTGAAAATTATGGAGGATATAGTCTAACAATAGGCGGTACAGACCTTGGATCAGATTTTCAGTTCTGGGTAACTCCACCCGGAGCGAATGGGACCCCCTTACGCCAAGCTTGGTTCAGTATTGGAGGATGGTGGAAAGATCCTTATGCTATGGGACACCCTGATTATCTAAAAACTAGTGGAAGATTCCATGTGGGTACTATTATAACTAGATTAAATGGAAAAACATGGGTTGAATTTTGGCTAGACGGTTCTAGACGTCAGAGTAAGGGCTTACCTACAACCCCTATCTTATGTGATCCGAAAGCGGGTATAACATTTTGGGCATCTTGTTGCGATCCTGCTAGAGATACGATTACACATAATTTAAATGAAGGAACTAATAATGATTTTGAAACTAGTACTATGTTTGTGACTAGACTTAAGGGGGATCATCGAGACAAGTATGATACTATAATGAGAGAACTATCAGAAAATAGAGATACATTTCCTCCTACAGCTATTAAAATTATTGTTGAGAGTAATATATAATGGCAGTACAACTATGGAGACTTGGTCATGCAACTGAAGATCAATTTTCGATTTGGGTTAAATCTGATCAAGATGAAACAATTACATGGTCAGTAAATGGTACAGATTATTATATTCAAACCGATGGTTTGGATTATACTGGATGGGCAATTACGAATGTTTTGCCCGAGAAAGGAAGAACATGGCCATTTACTTTAGACGGAACAATTACTGGAGCAGGTAAATGTATGCCTCTTGATGGTACACCTGTGCGTATTATGTTTGGTCATTGTGCTCAATCTTATATTGATATGGAGTTTGGCCCTCTTATTAAAAAGCATAACCCTTCTGCTTTTATTTGGTTAGGAGATAACCCATATACTACAGGTGTTCTTGCTTTTAATCAAGACCTTACTGATTCTAATTTAAATAATATAACAGTAGGAGGAAGCCATCCTACTCTTGCGGAATATCAAACACATCATTATAACTTTTCTCAAAGACCTGGTATGGATGATCTTACTCATAATATTCCTTCGTACTGGACTAGAGATGACCATGAGTTTCCTCCAGATAATTATGATCATACTGGGGAATCTATGTATGATAATTATATCCTTCCTCCCGGTTCTTTTTGGGAATCTCAATATGAAGTAAATCAAGTTTATATTGATGCTAATAATGTATTTAAAGCGTATCATCCAGATGCTCCTTATGCTAATACTACACCATACATTCCTTTGGTTAGTAGAGGTGAGGCGAATGCTACGGTTCAAAATTATCCTGTTATGTACTTTGAGGCACGAGTAGGAAATGTACATTTTATTATGCTTGATCAAATAGGAGAAAAAAGTCCTATTGATGATGTTGATGATGTTAATAAGAATATATTGAGTCCCACCCAAGAACAATGGTTTTATGATACTATTCTTAATAGTATTGAAATGGGACCTCCAGATTACTTTCTAATAGGGTGTAGTAAGCCTTGGATAGATCACCCAGCTCCTCCTTTCTCGTTTTTACCAGGCGGTGGTGACGGAATGGCCAGATATAATACTCAATTAAATCGTATTATGGATTGGATAGCTACAAATGATGTTAATAATGTTATTTTTATTGGTGGAGATGGTCACCAAGCCTTTATTATGGGCAATGATAATGTATTAGGATATAATGCGGCTAATGGTTATGATCATGCATATGTTGGTATGTGCGCAGGAGCTGTTAGTTCAGATGTTACTCATGCATGGAGAGGTACTGAGCCTGCTTCTCAACACGTTCATTTTGCTGAAGATTATACAACACAACAGCATATAGTTGGTCAGATAGACTTTTGGCCAGATAAAGCAGAGATCAAGTTTATAAATACTGAAGATGAGGTAGTTTTTGAAGGCGAAATGCTGCACGGTACAAAACGTTGGGATTCTGCAACTACTAATTTATTAAGAGATGTAGTGTATACTAGTCGTCCAGAGGATGGAAGTTGGTCTGGAGATGAAACTGCCAGTACCTGGGACGACACCAATCATTTAGCGTTATGTACAGGATCTAATAATGGTGGCTATATAGCTGGATTTAGTTTTGATCCTATAAGTACTATTCCTCAAGGTACAACAATTAAACAAGCGTGGCTACAAATTCAATTAGAGTGGACTAGTTTAACTGAACAGGGAACTGCCGAACTTAAAATAGCTTCCTATGGAGGGGGCAGAACTACTACACCTTTTAGTCAAAGTAATTTACCAAGTAATATTAATGCATGGCAAACACATGCTTCCACTATAGAATTAGATTTTGATGCAGATAATCCTTATGACAGTGCAGGAGATCTTAATTGGGGGCTATTTGCCCCAAATCAGAGACTTATTGATGTTACAGCATTATTACAGTCGTACATTGATGATTCTAACTATAGAAACTCTGGTACTGAGTATTTAAATATGGCATTCTTTTCAGAAGATCCAGACCTATACGTTAGTTTAGGTGCTACTCGAAGCGCGGATCATATGCCTTACTACACTCCTAGATTGGTAATTAAAGCAGATGTATAAATTTAACACAAAATCAAAAACAAGACTTGCTAGTTGTAATAGAAATTTACAGCGGCTTTGTAAAATAGCTATTAAATATACAGATTTTTCTATTATAGCAGGGCATAGAGATAAACAAGAGCAAGATAATAAATTTAATAGTGGATTATCTAGGCTTAAATGGCCGAGTAGCAAACATAATAAAGAACCTAGCCAAGCCGTAGATGTGGCTCCTTATATAAGGCCATATGGAGTATTAACTGGACACCCTAATCAAATCAGAGATACTGCTAAAAAACGTAATTGTAGTCTAATTGAATCTAAAGCATTTATTTGTAAAGCGTATGCTAGGTTAATAGGAATTCTTGAAGGTATAGCTTTTGAGAATAATATAGAGCTACGAGTAGGAATTGATTGGGACGGAGATTTTGACTTATTAGATCAAACTTTTCATGATTTAGGACATATAGAAATTAAGGAGATAAAACGTGGCTGGCGTAGTTTCTGGAAGTCGTAAGTATACATTTGGATTAATTAGTTCAATGTTATACTTAGGCGTATGTACATTTTTGGGATTAGAAGGACTTGCAACTGGCGCCGATCCTACGTCCCTTGGAATTATGTTTGGAGGACTTGCAACTGGTATTGGAGCTGTAATGGGCTTTTTTGCTTGGGGTAATGCCAAAGAATGGGAGGCGAAAGCAAGTAATGGCGGTATTGAGTTTCCTAAGTAGTGCTTGGACAAAAGGAATAGCTGCTACATTAATAGTGGCAGCAATTGCTACTAGTGCCGCATATATAGTGAATTGGTATGATAACCAACTTACTAGTGCTTATAATGATGGGCAAAGCGACGTTATTGCTGAGCAAAATGAAATAGCTATTGAAAGCTATGAAACGCAAATAAAAGAAGAACAAGTAGAAAATAAAGAGTTACAAGTTAAATTAAACTCTTCACAACAAGAAATTGATAAACTTAAAAAGCAATTATTAATTGATCATGATTTAAATCGTTTATTACAAGCGAAGCCAGGATTAATTATTACAAGAGTTAATAAAGGCACAGCACAAGTTTATCAGGAGATGCAAAATTTGACAAATGAATAAATTAATTTTATTACTTCCATTATTTCTGATAGGGTGTGCTGCAACACCTACTACAGAAGTTATATATCGAAATCAACAGATTGTATGTCAGGGTGACTGGCCTACACCTTTTGATACTAATTTCTTACCTGTAATATGGGTAAGTGCAGTAGATAGAGAAGGAAACGAAGTACTAGGATTGGACGGAGAAAATTATACGAATTTGTCCATTAATACTAGATCCACTATAGAGTATATTAGATCGCAAAAAGCGTACATTGCTTACTATAGAGGATGTATTGAGAGACATAACGCGCAATAAAAAAGGCCCCTTTTCGGGGGCCTTCTTTTTATCCGCCTTTTTGCGAATTTCTGATAATAGGCATATTACTTTATTGGGCACGCACCTGTCGCGCACTCATCCTCGATTAATTCGATCGTTGAACCGGTCTCGTTCCAGTTAATTGGTACGAGGCTTTTTTCGTATGTATTATAAGTTTTTTCATCTACTACTTCTTGTGGTAGGTAAAGATATCCTAGATCTTCAGCAGTCTTAGTAGGATCGTTTCTATAAATAAAACTAACTCCTACATAGCAATCCCAATTATCATATAACCAATTAATAATATTTGGAACTTCATTCAGATCATAACTAACAGTATTGCTCACATTTTGATCACAATAGTTAAGTTGAATTTGTTTGTATCTATCTAATTGTTTAGTTGCAGAGTCTAAGTTTACTTCTACTCCATCTACAATGTCAAATTCAATGTGATCATATTTAATCGGTATACAAACTATCTTACCTGTAGGATCATTAGGGTTTTCAATTATCTTAAAGTTAGCTTCCATCAACTTAGTAAGCATAGGATCTTCTTTACTAAAGTTGATCCAATTAAATATGTACTTACCAAGAGGCTTGTGCACCCCTTCAGTAGTATCCATAATTTTACTAACAGTACCACTTGGTTTCACCGTAGTTACATTCTTAGGGTGTTCTAGGTCTAGTTCTTGTGCCATTTGCCTAGCTGCATGTACTGCAGAATACTTTAAGTTTTTCCACTCATACTCGTCTATGTCGTCTCTTTGGGCGATCCCAGTAACTCCCACTCCACAGAGGCGTAGGAACTCGTTGTTAAGGTGCCATGATTCTTGAAGTACTCCATCACGGAAATCAACAACCGTTTGTCTGTAATTGCACCTGGCGGTAAGAGTAATGGCTCTATGAAGACCAGCTGCATCTCCTTTAAATTTGGCAATATCGACTTCCACGAGATTACAGAATGATTTGTTTCCAAGTAAGATTTCAGCACAGGGATTAACTCCTTTGAACCACGGTGCTCTATGCAGAGCTGCCTGTCCGTTAATGATCCCAGGTTCGGAACCACCGGCGTCGGCCATGATAGCAAATACTTCAGAAAGCTGTTCTTTAGATGGGCGCTGGAAAAATACAAGTGAATTATTTGACTGTTGACGATGTCCATTTCCATTTGCCCAACAATCTTGTTTGGCGTAGGCGAAGTCTTTCCATTCTGGGCTTCCGTATTCGCATAATGCAATTTCTGCACTCCTTCTACTTGATAGTATTGTTCCAAGCCAGTTAACTATATCTAAGATATCAATTTTTCTTAGAAGATTACCGGCTCGCTTATTTAGGATCTTTGCAATCGCTGGAAAAGCGACGGAGATGGCTTCGTCCCCAGAAGAGATCCAACCATATCCTTTAAGTCTTTCTCCAGCTGGTCGTATTTCTCTGAAGTCAAAACGGAGGGTGTGAGCAGGGAACTTTCCAGCAACGAGTTTTCCAATTGATTTAGCCCATGCTTCGGCCGAATCTCCCAGAGATATTGTCCATATTCCGTTGACGAAAGACTCATCGTTAGTTTCACGTCCACCTTTTCCTGTTCTATTAGATTTAATAATCTCAATATTTGGAATTGGCTTTCGAAATCCTGTAAGAGTTCCAACAATAGGAGTAAAACCAACTCCACATCCCTGCAACAGTAACCACAAAATGTCCACAAGGTCATAGACGGTCTCAACATTTGTATGGCTACAGTTGAACATACTAGACTCCCTTCTCCTTGAAACTTCAGTTCCACCAAGCCAGAGAGTACGTCCCGCAGGTAAGAGCGTTCTTTGGTAGATAGCTTCCCATAGTTCCCAGAGTTCGTATTCTTCTTCTTCACTTAATTTCTTCCATTCTATCATGTCCTCTGACAAATCGTGTAGTGGTATATTTCTATGTAGTTTATGAGTTTTTGCACGCTCCCATAACCAGCGTTGATGGTCTATAACTCTATTTACAATATCTTCCCAAGTCTCAAAAGTACCATCTTCTTTCGGTCTTGAATATGTTCTTCTAGTAACGATCTCTGATCGTACGCTCTGCGTCATTTATTTACCCCGTGTGCCCGAATCCACCTTCTCCGCGTTCGGTATTACTTAGTTGATTATGTTCTACTTCTAAGAAGTCTCCAATTAAGCATGGTACTACTACCATTTGTGCAATTCTTTCTCCATATTCTACAGTATATTCAAAACTTCCTTGATTGTGTAATCCGCAGATGATTTCTCCGCGATAATCAGAATCAATAACTCCAACCGTATTTCTAAGAACAATACCTTTCTTAGATGCTAAGCCTGAGCGTGGAAAAATTAATCCAACGTGACCAGGTGGAATCTCAACTTTTATTGCTGTTCCTACCTTTTCTACGTCGCCAGGTTGTAAGGTAACCGTTTCACTAGTTTTAAGATCAAGTCCTGCATCTGTAAAATGTGCTCTTTCTGGGTAGCAAACGTCGTCCATTATGTGTATTAATATCACAGTTCATATTCCTCTACTATTCTATCTATGTCCATTGTATTCTTTAATCCGATAGCTTCTACACAGTAAGTTTCTTTATCTACAAGTTGTAGGTTTAATAAAATGCCTTCACCAAATTCATTTGTATTTTGTATATACTTAGCTTTTCCTGATATAGGGATTGCATCAAATACATCAAATGCTGATCCGTACGTTTCAACCAGTTGTTTAGCACGTACTGGACCTACGCCCGGTATTCCTTTAACATTATCTTTTCCACCTTGTAGAGCTTTAATATCTACAGCATGTTCTAGTGGGTATCCGTGATGCTCTTCAAAATTATCAAATGTATATTCTTTTCGTGTTACAAAAGAAAAACGGGACACGTTTGGAGTAATAAGATTATCCCAATCCTTATCAGAACTAATCAACCATATATGCCTATTTACATCCTTCAGTTTACGTGTAGTTAAGTATGCGGCGATATCATCCGCTTCTACACCTCTGTAGCGCATAATAGGATAGTAATCGCTTAGTAATTTCATCGTACGTTCGTACTCTTCGATGAAGCCAAGGAAGTCCTGTTTTTCTTCTTCTGTTTGATTTTCTATCTTTACTTTTCTATCCCCTTTATACTCGGGGTATAATTCTCTTCTCCAAGAGCTTGAGCCATAGTCACAAGTAATAATTACTTTAGTTGCATCATATGATTTAGCTAATGATTGTATTGTGTTTAAATAACCTGTTGCAAACTCTTTAGCTTTTGTGTGCTTCCATCTAAATGCTAAGTTTAAGGAGTCTACTATCATTATGTTTTTATCTTTCGGCTCTTGATATTCTTCTAATTCGTAGATTGGTTTAGCCATATTCCGTTGTTTACCTTTGTGCAGAATTCATCTAATGTGGTGATGCCTATATCTATTCCTTCTATATAAACGTCTATATTCTTTTTTATTTTATCGTCCCAGGCAGCGTATCCATCATAATGAGGATGATTACAAAAACTAGCGCCTTCCCAAGCTATAAACCATTTACTTCTATCAAACTTGAAAATAAGTAAAGGTTCTTTATCAACTTGATTAGCCTGTCTAACAGCTTGTCTCCACCAGTCTAAAAATATAGGAGATTTACTCGTAAGTATTTTAGAGGTTAATTGATCATCTTTGTAATGTTTTACTTCAACACACCAAAAATTAGGTGCATCTGGGACATAAAGATCGCCTTTTAATTTGTGTTGAGGACCAAGTGCTCCTGAACCAGGTGTGCGTTCCCACTTTAATCCTGTATATTTTCTTAATTCATCTCGTGCCTTTCTTTCCGCCGTGGCACCTTTGCGTCTACTATCAACCATCTTCAATCCTAGATCTATTGTTTTCCTTAACTATATGTAACTTCGGAACTAATGGGTGGTCGAATTCGTGAGCTACTATAAATGTATTCAAGTTCTCACGTAATAGTATTTCTACTAATTTCTCTTTTCCATTAGAATCTAGAACTCCTACTATCTCGTCTAAGAATAGAAAATTGACTTCTGTAGAAGTTAAGGAACTCATAATTTTTCTGATTGCTAAAACCGTTGCAATATTAACTCTGCCTAATTCACCTGCAGATAAACCTTCAACTGTTGTTTCTTCACCTGCTTCATCAATTACCTGAATATTTAATTTATCTTTTTCAAGTTTAAAGAAGATTTGAAAGTAGCTAAACTCTGCTAGATACTCATTTATAGCTTGCTCTAAGCTTTTTACTGAGGACTCGATTTTATAACTAACTAGGCCGTTAGTACTAAATATCTTTTTAAGAACGTCTATAAGATCAGCTTCGTTTTTAATATCATCGCCTTGATCTAGATACTTTTCTAGATTCTTAGTGTATTCTTCGAGCTGTTCTTTAATAACTATTACTTTAGCATTATGTGCTGAGACTTCGTTATTGTGTTCTACAAACTCTTTTCTTTCTCTTTCTAATCTATTATAACTATCTTTAAGTTGACCTACAGAAGTTTCCATTGCGGACTTACTATAAGTTTCCTTTGGTAGTTCTTTATCTATAAGTAGTAATAGTTTTTCCCACTGAGCCTTGTCTTTTTTCCAGATAAGATATTTTTGTCTAGCATCTACTAGTTCATTGCGTATTTCTATAGTTTCCTCTACTACATCCTCTAACTCAGATATTTTCATTTTTAAATGCAGCTCCATATCCTTACTATCACTAGCTGGAATGGTTTGTTTACAAGAGGGACAGATGCGTTCTTCTGTATTTAGGTTCTTTAAAGAACCATTACACGTTTTAATTCTAGTTTCAGCTCTAGTTCTATCTGCTTCGACTATGCGTATTTCTTGGTCTGTTACATCTGGGGGAGGGGCTATTACTGGATCAAAACTTAGTTCTTCAATATCTACTATATATTGATTATTATTTACAATTTTTTGGTTGGAAGATTTAACGTTTTCTATTTGTTTTTCTAACTCACCTATTTGTTTTAAAATATTTTCCTGTTTACTACTGTCTGGGACGGGAAGCAGCTCTTTTTCAGTTAAATCTAATCTTTCATTTTTCATAATCCAAGCCTCAGTAACATCGATTTTTCCTTCAATATTACTGAGTTCGCTACTCTTCTTACGTAGTTTAACCTTAAATAGTTCGTGTAATTCTATATATTTTTCTAGTTGTAATAAGCTAATTAAGAATCTTTTTCTGTTTGTGTCGGTTGCAGTTAAGAACTCCAAACTTCCAGTGGAACTTTGGTATACTAATTGTGCAAAGGTTTTAAAGTCAGAAATTCCGATAATCTCTGCTATTTGCTTGTATGTATCCAAGCTTTTATGACTAGAAATATTCTCGCCATTCTTATAAAGTTGAAGCTTTATAGTAGTCTTTCTATCAAGATCAATATCATATGTATCGTTGTCTTTTTGAAAGGTTAAAATGATTTTATAACCTTTTACGCCAGAATGACGATTAACCAGATCTTGCTTCTTAATATTCTTGGTATTTTTTCCATACATTATCTCTTGGATAATAATAGGAATAGTTGTTTTACCTGCACCGTTATCCCCTACTAACTGAGTTAGTGGGTCTTTATCTAATTGGATGCGGCATTTATCTTGATAAGAAAGTACATTACTCCAAGTTAGCTCCTTGAGTGTTATCATTATATACCTTTAATAAATTGGTTATTTTTTCATTAGGTAGCTGTAGTATTTCTGAGCAATATAATGCTATCTCTTCTTCCATGCTTAGCTCCTGCAGGTCAAGGGTAGCTTCACTATTGTGTTCTACTATCTTCTTATCTAACAGGTCGCTATCAACTACTTTTGATAGATCGAGTATATCCCCTTTTAATTCATAAATGGTATGATCATAATGATTGTCTATTATATCACTAGGATCTGTCACTGTTTTTCTTATTAATTGTGGCACATTTATTTCTTCCCATTTCCATTCTTTAGGAGCATCAGTATTAAATACAATTACTCCAGTAGATACTGGATTACGGTGAAAAGTTACAGTTACGGGAGATCCTGGATATACTATGTTTCTTTGACTGTTGTTGTGCGCATGTAAATCTCCCGCGAACACTATATCACAATCTTTAAACATATCTAGGTCTACTTCAGGTTTTACGTGCGGAGGTATTTCTCCTCGTACGTGAGTTAGACATATTTTTGCGGCAGGGCGCTCACAGTCTTTCAGTTTACAATATGGTAAGAAAAACATACCTTGTATAAAAACTTTATTCAAAACAATTTGAGAACCAGGAGGACACATACTATATAAATGCTTTAAAAAGGTATCTCCTTTTTTAGTAGCTTCATGATTACCATCATATATGATAGTTTCTCTCTCTGGATGTTTCCAAAGGTAAGAAAAGAAGAGCCCTAACTCCTCTAGAGAAGGGCTCTTATCGAATATATCACCACCGAATACTATTAGATCACATTTACTGGAATCAAATACACGGTCCATCTCACTAAACATATCTCTATATCTAGCGATAGCCCACTTCTTAGGTACATTTTTTTGTCTAAGATTTATATGTAAATCTGCGGTGAATAATACGTTCATTCTTTACTACTGTTTATCCTACTAGTTTTGTCCATGTTTCAAGAAAGGGCTTTTCTTTTTCGACTTTTTCAGTCTCTTCAGCCTCTTCAATTTCTTCGGCTTCTTCTTCAATTGTCACAGCTCTTTCAGCTGATCGGCGGGCAGCATTTTTAGCGTCTCTACGCTCTTTTCGTTTTTGACGTTTAATTTGCGCTCTCGTAGGCATATATTTCTCCGTAAGAGGGGCCGAAGCCCCTTTCATTAATCAAACGGAATATCGTCGCTATCCAGCGCCTCAACCGCTTCTTCATCAGCAGTTTCATCATCAACTTCACCAAGGATACGCTCCTCAATAAACTTCTTCTGTTCTTCCGGTGTTGGACGACGCAGATACTCTTCAATATCAGGAAGGTCCTTAATAAGTTCAAGGTCCTTCTCACTTAATGGTTTGTTCTCAAGATCGAACGTTTCAAGGGTATATTCAACGTTGTATACCTGATTACCAGTTGACTGGCGATCAACAACAATATCCCAACCATTTTCACGATCTGAAGGATCTCCGATTTTCTTAGCCGCATGAATAATTTGGGCCAACATCTTTTTCTTCAGATCAAGAATCTTAGCAGTATTATCTGAGCGATCAATTACAAAACATGAGTACGCCCAAGAACTTCTTTTCTGTTCTCCGTCCTCATCTTTTACAAGCTCTTTAACCCAATCTTTCTGTTTTCCAGTAAAAGCTTCTTCATCTCTATCAAAAGCTAAATTTTCCATTGGCATTGTTTGACCATCTTTAGTTTTCAGCCAATACTTATACATCGGCACAACACTAGAAACGATACGGAATGTATTAATTCCGTTAACAAACTTCATTCTGGGAAGTCCGCTGCCACTAGCCTTGCCCTTTAGGTCTTTAAATTTAATAGCCATTAGCTACTCCTCTGTTTTCTCTGTTCATGTTTAAAATGAATATTTCCATTATCTATCTGTATTAGTGGATTAATTAAGTCCACTCTTGCTACTTTTGCAATTACTACTGGTAATGTAATAACATTCTGCATTTTATATTCAAATAAAGAACGCATACTTGCCAGTTTTATATAGTCCCATATATCATCAATAAAGTAGTTTTCTTTATTCATTAATACAGGCCTAATATTCAACATATAACTACTTCCAGTAGGATATGGCTCAGTTGCTGCTGAATAAATCTTTTTCGAATAATCTTTAGGTAAGTAGTTGGAAACCCAGATTCCTTCTTTAAAACAAAAATATTGTAATATCTTTGTAGGTTCGTAATCTCCGATCCTTTTTACCTTTTCCCAATTATACTTTATCATTATAATATTATAACAAAATTTTTGAAAAATGTCAAGAACTATTTTTAGTTTAGTTCCACGTACTTAATAGAAAACCCTTGTCTCATATAAAAAGCTGCTCTAGCTTGTGCTTGCCTTTTACCTGTGCCTCCCTTGAATATAAAGTCAACAATGACAGGCTTTAATTTATTAGGATACACTCTCTGCACTCTCCCTATCAACTGTTCTAGCATGGGATCATTATTTACGGCGGTAGCTATAAGTAAACAACTTAAAAAGTTCCAAGAAACACCTTCTTTAAATATAGAAATCGCTCCATAGCAAATATTTAAGTTTTTATCTTTTTCCATTAAATCTCGTAGTTCTTTACGATTTTTTGTTGTGCCAATTACTAGCATGCTCATATCTGGGTGTCTATCATACAGTCTTTCTAGAAACTCTGTTCTATCTGACAATGTTAGAACCTTGTAACCTGCTTCGGAATAAGAAAAAGATAGGTCCGAGACTAGCTCTAAAAAGGCTGGATTATTTACTAACTCATTTATTTTTGTTGCCCAAGGAATCATCATATTGGAATTTAAAGTAATCCCGGTATTCACCATTAATACTTCAGGTTCCATTTGGTTTTCTTTCTTCGGTCTGTAGACTACTGGACCAAAATAGTCGGGCAATACTACATGTAAATGATCTCTTCTTCTTAGAGTGGCACTCAGACCTATTTTATACCTAGCTTTAAATGTATCTAATGTATGCTCAAATTCTTTAGCGGGGGCCTTATGAACCTCATCAACTATTATAAGTCCAAACTCTTTGCGTAGTGCTAATGCATACTTACGTAAAGTTTGAATATTGGCTATAGTGATAGGTGAATCATGATTGATTTTTCCGCCTGATATAATTCCCGGTGTGATGCCTAAAGTTTTTTGAATTTCCTCGACCCATTGATCTTTCAAAAACAAATTATGAACGATAATAAGTGTTTTCTGGGAAAATTTTTTTGAAATTGCTATCGCAGTAAAGGTTTTGCCCCACGAGGCATTCGCATTTATCAAAGCGCAATCTTCAATCGCTTCATATACTTCTTGTTGTGATTCTCGAAGGGTAAATTTAAATTCGGGAAATTCAGTAGGAATAGATATTCTTTTATCTACTACTGTGTAATCTTTTGGAATGAGATCAAGTCTGCCTATTGGAATACTTACAATATCATTTTCGCAATTTCTCAGAGTACACTTGGTATCTGGCGGATTACCAAAAATTTTACTCGGAATTTTATAGGAAAGCTCTTCTCGGAGTTTGACCCGGAGTGAAGCATCCGCGTGAAGATAGATTCTGTTACTTAAAACTGCTTTAGATTTTGCGGCGATAAGGTTCATGATATTCAGTTACCAAGTCATATAAAAAAGGCCCGTGCTCAGTATTCATAATTGAAGCATAAGGAAGATAGTCCCAATCAAATTTATGGGGTGTTGTAAAAGGCTCATTAATACCTTGTACCCAAAATACTACTTGTCCATTTATATATTGATAATTAATTATAGATAGACAAGTGATGCTATATTGTTTTTTAGAAGATTTTTTATACTTAAAAATCTTTCCATTAATATCTATAAACTTTGTGCCAGTTTTGTGTTTTACTAACTGACGTAGGGTATCTACTTTATGTTTTAAAGGGTAAGTTTTACCCATGGCTACGGATCGCATTTTAATTCTGCGTTGCGATAAGTTACCTTTATAATAATGGTCATCAAGTAAGTACTTACCGTGCTGAGTTTTAATTATAACCTTTCCCAGCTTTTCTTCTATATTATTATGGCGCGGAAGTCGCCACATTGGGAAATTATAACTTGGTGTCGGCATTTAGGAGCCTATCTATATACCATTGTGCTTTTTCATAGTCTTGGCGTCCGTTCTCTTTCCAATTACCTCTTAGCTGGTACTTAAGAGCAGTACCTTTAAGGAATCCACGAAACTCTTCGGGGGTTAACTTAGCCTCAATAACATCAATAGACTCAATGCCACCAACCTTATAATAGTCAGGATTAATTGGATCATCTTCACTCGGATACATTGAATCAAGTTCCATCTGCTCTAAGTCGGATAAATCAACCTTGTTTTTTCTTACCTTATCTTTTGTATTAAAACTACGAGATACTACATACTTATCAATAGCATCGGCATCAATTTTTATTTCCCAATCTTTAACCTGCTTTGGCATAGCTTTCTCCTGATCCGAAGTCGACCCCGATTGGGAATCCAGGGATTGAACACCCCCTATCCCGTTGAACATCTCGTCCCAATCTTTCTTGAAATTCCTCAAGTGCATCTTTTTTAACCTGTCCCAAAATGGAGTCATGAACAAGTCCGAAGATTTCAGCGGGGAAGTTATTTTGTTTGATCCAGTCATGGTTATCAATTGCTCCTAATAAGTTGACGTCAGATGCAACGGACTGGACTTTAAAATTAAAAGCGGAACGTATAGCGTGCCCCACTTCATCGTCTGCTGCTGAAAATACGTTTTGGACCCGTCTTTTGCGCCCAAAATGAGAATAGGTACATCCTTTGGTTGCGATTTCATGAGTACACGTGTCGATCCATCTTTTGAGCTGCGGAAATGTTCCAAAATAATCATCAATGGCCTCCTTAGCCTCAATCATAGTAATGTTCGCCGTTGTCGCAACTTTGTGCGGACCGGCACCATATAAAATACCAAAGCTAATAGCTTTGCTAGCCTGACGTAGTCCACGATACTTATCGGCAATTTCTCCCACATCGCACCCAAGTTTAAAAACTTTCTGTGCAATACTACTGTGGAAGTCTCCGCCACTACGAAATACATCCATAAGATTCTTATCACCACTTAACACCGCCGCATAATACATCTCAGCAGTTGCCAAGTCCTGCGAAAAGATAACCCAGTCATCGTTAGGCTCACCGTCCACAATAGGTACGATACAGCCTTTGACCGTTTTATCATCGCGCGGTAATTGCTGCATATTAAGTTTACCAGAACTACTTAGCCTACCACTAGTAACAGTGTGTAAATGGAAGCCGGTTCTTAAACGACTATCGCGATCAAGACCCGCAAGCACTTTATCTATATACGTAGACTTCATTTTTACTAATCCACGCAGTTCAGATACTAACTTAACAGCATCATGTTTCTCAGCTAATATTGCTAATACTTCCTTATCTGTAGAAGGCTCACCTTTAGGAGTCTTTTTAACAGATTTCAAACCTAGTATATCGAAGAAAAGACTACGAAGATGAGTAGTAGAATTTGGATTAAATACTACATTTAATTTATTCTCTACTTGCTTGACTTCATCAAATTGATAGAAGTCTTGACGTAGAGTATAAATTCTGTTATCCATATCTACTCTAGCTTCTTCGAGTTTTTCTCTACTAAAAGGTACGCCAGTTTCTTCAATATCAATTAAGAACTTAGTTCCAGGTATCATAATAGTATTATATAGTTGATCGAAATGTTTCTCTACAACTGGTTTAAATTTATGGTGTAGGCGCAAAGTGCCGTCTCCATCTCCACCACCATACTCTACCATAGTATCCCACGGCACCCAACTATATATAAAATCTTTTAATAGTATACCATGTTTACGGCAATATTCACGTTTAAATTGATCTAATGCTCTATCAAAATCACCCATCTTTGTATACTTGATAATAAGAGACTTCAAATCGTGGGCTTCATTTTCATTAAGAATATAATGTTCAAGCATAGTATCGTCAAAATCACCAAATTTAAGTCCGAAATGATACTGTAACATTTTAATATCGAACTTAGCGTGGTGAAAGATAATCTTTTTAGTATTAATAATATTTTGTAGTAAAGCAATACAAACATCATCAATAGCATCGGCATCAATTACATAGCCTTCGCCTTCTTTATATGATAAAACCAAAGCAAAAACATAACCATCTCTAGGATATAAAGCTGTAGTTTCTGTATCTATTGCTACTTCGACAGCCTCATCTAGAATTGTATGTAATAAATCTTTTAAATCTTTAGTTGTTGTAATGCTGTGATATATACCCAAATCCTCTTCATATGTACCTGCAATATGCTGTTTTAGTTTCTTGAGTCCTACATCAAAAGTATCTCTTAGTTCCGGACGGAAACGAATAGCAGCAGGGTTAATAAGAGGTATATACTTATTATCAATTAATTCTCCTGAGTACTTAGTTATATTTGTAATTTTAGCAATATGTTTAGCAGGTTCAGCACCTACACATATTACATAGTCATAATGATCTACATCTTCTTTAGTTAAGTCTAGATCGGCTTTTAATACTCGACCAGTCTTTTTACCTGTAAGAGCATGTAAATCATACTGAAAGTCAAATAGATCGTTATATAATCTACCTGCTGATTTATTCTTTTCTATTACTGCTACTTCCATACAAGCTTTCCTTAATATATTCTATTTCGTCTTTATCAAGACTTCCAGGGTCTCTACCCTCTGGTAATTCTATTGTTTCTATGGCGTAATGTTTCTTTAATGCCGCCTCTGTTTTGCCTGTGGCAATTCTTCCAGCTTCGTCGCCATCAAACATAATGTATATTTTATCTACCCCCAGAATTTCATAATATTCAATCTTCTGAAAGTTCTCTTGTTTTTGTAACTTATTAGTACCGAACGCACATAAAGCATTTGGTAGTCCCTTATCAATGAGGTTTAATACATCAAATATACCCTCTACTAATATAACAGAGTTGTTAATTATTTTATCGGGTCTTGCTGGGAATAAGGGAACTGCCGCATTCTTAGGATAAAATCTATATTTAGGATCTGCATCAGAGAATGTTCTACGTCCACAGAAAGCTTTAATACTTCCATATAAATTACGAATAGGAAATATAATTCTATCTTCAAAATCTTCTAGTTGATCACTATTAAATGCTTCATATTTTAATAAAGTTTCCTGTTTAATACTACGATATTCATGTTCAAAATCTCTCGCATCCTGAGGCATCTCTAAGTTCATATTAGCTCTGATCTTCTGAATCTTCTTCTTAATACCTGCTGATTTCGTATCTAGTATACTTACTTTTTTACCGAAATGGGTAAAGATATTACCTTTAAATCCACAGGATAAACAGTTAAACACCCCGGAAACTCTATCTATACGTAGGCTTGGGTGCTTATCTTCATGATCAGGAGAAAGGCATCTAATTACGTAATCTTGTCCCTGAGAATAATACTTTATAGTTTCCTCAGTCAATAAATCTTCTACGTTCATAGATCATCCTTAGACTTTTCTGGTTGTGTTATTTCATGCTTTGCGCCCTTGATTGGCGACTTGTTAATTATTGGGTTTTCGGTTGCAAAAATCTTTAAAGAATTCCACTCAATATGGGAGTTAAAGTTAAATTCACTCTCTCCTCTAGCTTTTTGGCAGATGAACTCTATTGCGTCTAACTCGCCACCATCTTTTATTTTATGCGGAGCTAGAGAAAATGCCCAGTCGGCAGAGTCCAGAATACCTTTAGAAAATCTGGCCTCCCCGGTATCTTTATGTGTTTGATATGGAGTAACCATGATAACTTCGTATTTTCTGGCTAGTTCTTTTAGTCTTTGGGAAATGGCAATTTGCACATCCCAACGATTACTATCTCTTTCAGTAATCTTGTTTAAGTAATCTACGATAACTACTTTTAATGTATCTGGAAACTTAGCTTTGTAAGTCGAAATTGTGGCATCTATATTAGCCAGAGTTAATCTGGGATTATCCACTGTGATTAACTGTCTTTGATCGTCTAAAGGTTTATCCATTACAAGCTTTTCAAATTTATCAAAATCTTGGTCTTGCATATACGCTTGTAATAGATCGTATGCACCATCTTTTGTGAAGCTGGCGCGAGCCTCGGCAATTTTAAGTCTTTCCTGGGCGTCTAACTTTCCGGATTTAATACTTCGTGCACTAACTCCCGTAAGAATTGAAAGATTACGTTGAAATATCTCGCGACCTCTCATTTCAATACTAAAGTATAAAGAAGTATTTCCTTGGTTGAACTGATTGCAGGCAATATTTGAAGAAATAATAGATTTACCAGTTCCACGGTAACCACCAAACATAATCATTTCTGATAGGGCCATACCCATACTATGCTGGTCGAACTCGTTATTAATACCTAATGGCATACGAGTTAGAAGTTCATTCTCATCAATAGTTAAATACTCATTCATAAGAACAATCTGTTCTGAAACTTCTGTTTTTTCTTCAATATTAATCGCTATACGATTAATATCTTCTACTATATCTGCTGCTTCTTTAAAGGGAAGATCGTCAATGAAGGAATCTACTTCACCTAATACTTCGGTCTGCGCATACTCATTTATTAAAGCTCGTAGTAATACTTCTGTTTCTAAATCTTCTGGAACTTCAACTAGTTCCATAGCTTTAACTATATTTAAGTCACGTTCGTTTCTAGTAATAATTTCTAGCTCGGCGAACGTAGGTAACTTAGTGTAACTCTGATAGAATTTATTTATTAGATCGTAAACTCTATCATATGGAGCGGCGAAAAACTGTCTTTTGATTCTTGACCAAGCACCGAGATCCTGCGAATCTATGATTCGATGCAAAATCAGGTTCATTGTTTCCTCGTATTATTGGCTTTTTAATTGAAATTATTTGACCCTTTTTAAAGGCGAAAAAAGACGGGGGATCAAAAAATCCCCCGTCGGTCTTAACTTCTTAGCAGGAAGAAATTAAGCAGCAGCTTTTTTCTTTTTGTGCGTGTAGTCAGAAGCGTCGATTCCACGGTTTGTTAGCATAACTTTAATGCCACGCTCCGTCTTCTCAAACTTCTCTGCCAGCTGTACAACTGTGAACTGAGTTGTATCTACGCCCTCGAAGATGTCTACTTTTGTAGTAGAAACAACATCGCGCTGCGTAGGGATCTTAGCGATTGTTTCGTTGCGAAGCATCGACAGACACTTACCGCGAACCGAGTTCAAAGGCTTATTAACTGCCTCAGCGATATCCTCAAGATATGCACCCGCATCAGCCAGCTTAGCAATCGTTGCCTCTTCTTCGTCAGTGTACTTTTTAACACTTTCTTTGACGGGAGCAGAAGCAACTGCTTCATGAAGTTCCATGCTCAGGATTTTACCCTGAATCTGACGAGGTGTAAAGTCACCCGGGAACTGTTCGGCAATCTCGGCATACGTAAACGCACCGGCATTACCTTCAACAAAGGCACGTAGAGCTTCTTCCTGCTCATCTGTGAACGTCTTAGGACGAGCACCAGCCTTTTCTACTTCATAACCAAGCTTACGCAGCTTAGCACCCACAGAGCGATCAGAAACTTCTAACTCCTCTGCAGCTAGGCTAACTGTCTCACGTGAAACGGGACCTTCACCTACTATATTACGGAGAGTTGCTTCTCTCTCTTCATTCCAATTACTCATTTAGCAATTTCCTCTAGTTGTTTAATTAATACTATTTGTATATTTAACTGTTTCGCTTTCTTCGTTTTACTAGATGAAGAACCATCTTCGCAAACTAGAAAGTCAGTCTGTTTACTTACTGTCGTTGTTACTGTATATCCTATCTCTTCTAGAAATTTGGATGCTTCAGTTCGATTTCGGAAATCGTTTAACTTCCCAGTTATACATACTTTTCCTAATCGTTTAGTTGTTGCAGGTTTAGGTTTGATAAACTCTAATGGTAGATCATAATATTCTGGACCAAAGTCATTTACCCAATCCGCTAGGTTTGAACTAGCTACTGGACCAAGTATATCATGATGACTATAATCCCATAAATCTATTATAGAATTAAAACCTGCTTCAGCAATTTTTTTACTTGCTGTTTTACCTATCAGCGGAATACTGAGTGCGCTTAAAAAGGTTGAAAATTCACATATTTTAGACTTATTAATTTCACCATGTAATTTTTTACCTATTTTTTCGCCTAGTCTTTCCACCAAACAAGATTCTGTTAATATGTAAATATCAGGAATGGTTTCAAGTTCTAATTTTTCTATAGTCCTTGGACCTAAGCCTTTTATTTTCATATTTTTTGCAAAGGTCTCAATCTTCTTAAAAGATTGTGCTTTACAAGATTTATTCCGGCAAAAGAGCTGTGCATTGACAAGTTCTAATGCTGCGCCGCAAGAAGGGCAAGTTGTTGGAATTTCTATTTTCATTTTATATATTATCTCACATTTTTACTGAAATGTCAAGATTTATTTTTTGTTTCTGTTAGCTTTTTTATTACTTATTCGGCTTTCTTAATAATCCTAGGGATAATATCTCCAGCACGCTCTACCATTACCGCGTCGCCTATTTCGAGTCCGAGGGCCTCAATAAATCCTACGTTATTTAACGTGGCTCTTGAGACGATGGCGTCGTTAATATTAACCGGACTGAGAATAGCAACCGGCGTGACTTTACCGGATTTTCCTGTTTGCCACTTGACGTCGAGAAGGGTCGTTTTAACGCCCTCAGAACGTTCTTTAACAGCAATTGCACCTCGTGGGTGATGACTGGTAAATCCCATAGTTTTGTATAATTGATTATCATTAATCCTCCATACATATCCATCAGTTGGATACTCAAATTCTTCAGTTGCAATATCTAAAGCTAATGGAACATACGTGAAACCGTGATGATATAACCCATATAAATCTTCTTTGTGCGTAGGAGCATGTGGATATTGATTATATGCAAATACTTTTAAGTCTCTTTTTAGAAACTCATCCTTACTTTTAAGCCCTAAAGCCCCTGAAGCATAATTTCTAGCATTAGGGGTAGTTTTGACTGTAGCTACCTCGGCATTAATTTGAACAATACCTGGACAGTTAGGGGGTAATACTTGAGGAATTAAATCAGTATGTCGGAATAAATCAGAAATATCTATTCCTCTGGTTCCGTCTCCTCTAGTTAATACTTGCGCCATTACTCTGCCTATATATAGGATAGAAATAGCTGCTCCATCTAACTTATGTGTAACGATCCAGTCATCTGGATTGTCCACAGGAGTATCACCGTTATATTCTCCCTCATACACCTTATCTAAACTGTACATCTTACGATAGTGAGGAATATCTGCTCCTACTTGACTACCTACAGAATCTTCTCCATATAAGTCTACTAGAGCATCATATTGGGAATCTGAAATAAAGGGTTTACCTTCGTAATATGCTTCTTTAGCTAGTTTTATGTAGTTTTGTGCCACGACGTTTCTTATGCCTCACTTTAGGTCTCATAGAGTCACGTAACTCACGAAGAATTTGTTTCCATGCGGGAAAAGGAGAACGAGGACGAGACTTCAATTCTCTCAATTTCATATCTTCTCTATTAGCCGCTTTTTCCTTATTTATTCTTGGTGTTTTAAACACACCTTTAACATTTCGTCTGTAAGGAAATCTTGGATTATCTAGTCTTTCGATTGCTTGTGCATCTTCAGGATGTTTTGCAATGTGTCGTTCTAACCTTTTAATACGATGATCTTCGTATTTAGTTGAATATCTCTTCCAATAGTTTTTCTTGGAATCACTTGATTTTAGTTTGTTTTTTGCCATTTATGCTAATTCGTTTTCTTTAATGTTGAATTTTTTAAGAACAGGTAAATCTGCCATGTAAGCCCAAGCTAAAGATGCCCATTGATCATGGTTTCCGAAAACCCATACATTGTATATATTTCCGAAATCTTTATGTACTTGAATTAATTTTTTAACTTGTACTAAACAATTATATTGTACAGACCAAGCATACTCTCCAGATTCATATTCTTCTTTTAAGTTTTCATCTGGAACCATTACAGGATTAAAATAGTCAGTCTTTTCACCGTGTAAAGGCACTTGATTATCTATCAAATACTTTTTAACGGATAGAACACTTCTATAGGTTGATTTAGAGAGAGAAGAAATAGAGTCTCCCTTTAAATACTCTAAGATTATATACTTGCCTTCTGCGTCCTTAATAGGTTTACCTCTTAAGGCTTTTCTACGTTTTACTTCAAAAGCTCTTCGCTCCTTATAGTCATCAATAATATTACCTAATCTTTTGGTGCTATAATTGATGCGTAGCATTTCACAGGCGGCTTTCTTTGTAATGGGCCTACCTTCTTCGGGCTCGAGAAGAGAGATAATACGACGAATATTTGTATCATCTAACTTCTCGTGCTCTTGTTTCTTAATTCTAGCCATTTACGGCAGTAATAACCCCAGTGAAATAAACGGCAGCCTTACCTGTAAGGCGAGACACAATATCTTCGTCCACTTCTTGGCCCGCATCTTCAATTGCAGACTTAAGACCATCAATAGCTTCCGCTTTATTAACGCGTTTACTTCCACCAGTACTGGTTTTTGAAGAACTCTTTTCAGGATCCTTCTTAATATAGACACCGGCTTTAACCAGAATCATACGAACACCATTAGGTTTTTGATTGTACTCTTCGGCTAGTTCACCGACAATCTCCGTACTATTCTCGGGCGTAGGTTCACGGGACTGATATTCCTCAATGACCTCAGCTTTTAGCTCATCTGTCCAAGCATTCTTTTCTGCCATATAAATTTTCCTCTGTCAAATCTGTAGCTGTTTTACCAGCATTAATAATATTATAGCAATATTTTGCTTAAATTTCAAGTTAATATTTTTGAATCTTTTCAGGTTTTACCTTGTCTTCTATCCAGGATAAATTATATCCGGGCACAGATTCTTTTGGTATATATACCTGTTGAAGACTTTCTACGTTATCCCACACTCTATAGATACCCTCCCTAGGATGAACATCTTGAACACCTTTAATACGTCTTTTTGGGCGATTGTGTGGGTCAATTATTCTTATACGTTGCGATTTAATTTTCTTTTTAAATTGTTTCTTCTTTTCCAATGTTCCACCTTTTTTCCAGCTCGATCCTTTTTAATACTACTTAGATGATCTATAAATAATATGCCATCTAAATGTTCTATTTCATGTTGTATAATACTTGCTTCATACCCGTAAAATACATCTATTAAGTCTTTTCCAGTTATGTCATTATATTTTACTTGAATAGTAGGATGTCTGGGAATCATATCCCAATATCCTGGTACAGACAAACACCCTTCCTTAAAATTTTGCAGATTACTACTATACCCGCCTTCGATCGTGGGGTTTACCATTACAAATGGCCTATGTGCTTCCGCTCTGAATACTATCATACGCATAGGTATTCCTAGCTGCGTGCAGGCAAGGCCTATAGCTTTATAGTAATCCAAACACTTTAACATACTATTAGATAATGTAAATAGCATATCTGTGTCAAATTTAGTTACTGGGAGAGCTTTCTGTCGGAGTTTCTCGCTCGGAATCATCAATATATCTGGGTGCACTTAGCTTTCCTTTCCATTTTCGCCAAGTAAGTAGGCGCTCTAATTCATTTATATCTTCATTATTTAACATATTAATGAAGTTCTTAAGTTGTCTTTGTTTTTCTATATTCATCATGATAATAAATCGGTTCTTGATGTGGGAATCTGTCTAAATTGTTAATAAATTCATCTAGGTCTAGTGTATCGTAATTTAATGGTTTATGTTTAAATCTTCTAGTTATTCCATCTTGTCCGTCTTTAGTTAGATTTATATATTTTGTATTTGGGTATCTAACAAAAGCTTTTTCAAAATATCTAACAAATGTATTATATCTGTCGTCTTTTAAGTTCCTTTGATACCCCTCTGTACCATAATATACATTTCCACCGTAACAATCTATACCTAATAAATATACTAGGTCTAATTTCATCATGCCTGCCAAGTGCATTACAGCACCACCGCAAGTATTAAATTCTTTCATTACAGCACCGTAAACTTTATAGGTACTTTTAGTTCTACCAATTCTATTAGAGGGGATTACAAAATAGTTGTTTTTAGCATACTCTGATCTAGCTATTTCGACTATCATCCTTTGATCGACAGCCATTAAAACATCGGGAATAAAGTCTCTATATAGGGCATTACATCCCATTATAGTACCCTTCCCTCTTAGCCTTTCTAAATCAAAATCTTGTCGGCTTTCACCGTTTCCAATAATGAATCCTACTTTATACACACGTAATCCTTTGTTATTCTAAATTTCTTGAGGGTGGCGCGGGGTTGGAAATATTATATTCATATAAATGAAAATCCTCAAAAAACGCTTGTTCTATTTTAATTCGTTGATCTTTTGATAAGATAAAATGTTCTTTACCAATATTAATTACTGGTAGCCCGTCTATACGTAATGGCAATAAATATCTTTCTTTTTCAAACTCTTCTAATCTGATCACTTTATCTACTCTAGGTAATGAACGTGTCCAAGTATAACATGAACAGTGTACTAATAAAAATGTTTCGGTTTCATTCACCGAATCTACATTTTCATTTATTTCTTTACATACTTCTAAAAAATGTTCGAAACTATTAAAATATTCTTCTGTTAGGTACTGATTAGCGGTACGTTTGATCTTGCCATTTAACAGTGAATTTTTTAATTTATTAACATGATTCCATAAGGATATACTTCTAGTATAAGGGTTTCTTACTACAGTAAAGATATAACTGTAATCTATACTATTTGGAATATGTCTACTATGTTTTGTATGTCCTACTTTATTAGGCACCGAGTTCATGGGGTGTGGTAAGTGTTTTGGAAATCCTGCTGCTTTATGCATAGAAGTAGTTCCACATTTTGGAATATCTAAAAATATTACCTTATCTTTTAACCACATTATTTGTTATCCACTGCATAAAATATATAGGATGATAGTTTATTTTAAGAGTTTTAGCACAATTACCTATTTCTTTCGCCTTATCTGGAGTTAATTCCTCCATAATATCTAGTAAATCACTATAGTCATCTTTACACTTAATATAGTGTACTCCAGGAAGTAGTTCCTTCCCTAATAGTAACTCTGGTAATTCTGGTGATATCGTACATACACCTAAAAGCATTAGTTCTAGTTGTCCACGATCTAACATATTGTTAACTCGACCAGGTACACAAATTGCTCCAAGTACATTCTGATTAGCGCGCCAAAACTTTAACGGACTATCTTCTATCTTCTGATCTACACTGTAATTAGTTTTTGTAAATAGGCTTTTTACATAGTTTCTACGTCTTATAGCATGACCCCAAGGAATCTGTTTATTACTGAAACCTCGTTGTGGATTATACTGATATTCATGACTGAATAAATAATGAATATTGTTAGAAGTAGGTACTCTGCCCCCACACATTGGGCCCAATGGAAATATATTGTTTGGATAATCAATATACTTACTATAGTGTGCTTTAAATATGGGAAGATCTGAGTCTAGGTATAAATCATCTAAATCGCAAAAATCTATAATTCCTTCGTGCCTTTGCCACTTAAAATAAAAATTAGTATCATTTATACTTTTAGTAGTTTCACTATAAGGGAACTCCGCCTGTACTGTCATTAACTTTAGAAACTTAAGGTGCTTATTTCCATATCTGAAATTTTTAGCATTTGGATATTCAAACATATCTAAAATACTTAATAGTCTCTATCATACCTTCTTCTAAAGGCACCTGATTATTAGGATTAATCCCAATCTCCATCAAAGTATCTGTATTAGCAGAAACTATTGAATTAGAGATTTCTCCAGGTCTCATAGGAAGATTTATAATCTGTGAATTACTGCCGGTTACTATTGCCAGGCGTTTGTCACCCATTTTAGTCCTTTTACCTCGTGCGGATTAGGTTTACCATGAAAGCATACTATTCTAGCATTATCTGGCGGAGTAGGCTTACAATGTACTTTATAACTTATAATTTGATCCTTATAAAGTTCCTGCCACCTATCAACATTTTTGGAAGTAGCATCTTCGATAATACCTTGATCCCCGAGTCTATGTTTTCTACCTTTATAGTAGTCCCAAATGTACTCGTGTTCTCCGGTCTTCCACGACAATAAACCTGATCCCAGTCCATCACGACGATAGAAGTCTCTGAGAGCGCAGAAGTTTCCACGATATCCAAAAATTTCATCTAAGTTTCCTACTATTACCGTATCTAAATCAAAAAAGAACGTCTGTTCAAATCTCCAATGTTTATCCATATAAAACATTTGCAGTTTATTATACCAAGATTGAATATTATCTTTAGGAAATATATCTTTAAACCCTGGTACAGGTCGTTCAGCATTATCTGTGCATGTAATAAAATCGAAAGGAACACTAGTATTTCTTTCGATGCTATTATATAATTTAGTCACATATTCGTTAGAGTATTTTCTACCCCACTGTACACATACTACGTTTATCATCTATAAAACTCATGGTCGCCTATTGTTGTTATATACTCTAATGTTTTAAAGTATCTACTAGGGTGTCCTACTTTCTTATAGAATAGTGCACCTTTAGTGTTATCGTAGGCATTGTGGTACATTTGCAACATTATTCGAGCTAATTTTTTACTTTCTTCCCAAGCTTCTGTTTCATATGGATTATCAGATTTGCCGTCCCAATACCAACTAAATTGATTGGGCTGATAAACTACTTCACAAACAGTATTAGGAAATTTCCTGTTTAACACTCTATTTAGAGTTGCCGCAGCGACGGCATATTGGGCTTGACGCGACTGATCTCGCGCTTCGTAATATATATTCTTTGCTAGACAGGTTTCTTCAGATGTTAGTTCTGAGGCTGATGTGTTCAGACACAGAAATGCTCCAAGCAGAGCAATAAATATGCTACGCATTAGAGCATGATTTTGTTGAGACGCATAGCGTTCAGACACACTGGACGCACATTACGTGGTCTATAGCGTCTAACTGTAGCGAGCTCATCTGATTTTAAACAGCGGCATTTTCGTCTACCGCAATCTTCACATCTTTTTCTCATTCTTTATCCTTTTATTCTACAATAGTAAGGCGCTTGACCTTACCTCTTCTTTTGTTGGTAGTTCTTTCTTCCCACCTATCAGCCCATTCACCCTCTTCATGAAGTGGGCCACCGTCGACTGGATCAAAATTTTCGGTCTCGTAAGTCGTACTAGCAATTTCAATAACGAAACTTGGAGCCAGATTTTCATACTTTATCCATTTGTCCTTCCCTAGACTTTTTAAATAGTCCATGGCTTCTTTGTAGTTAAACACTTACTTTTTCATGGTAAAAATGCAATAAGGTATTATTCTTACGACGTATACTTCCTAAATAAAAACCTTTTGTTTCATGTCCTGAACCATAGGGTCTAATAATATGTTCTACCGGAGTGTCTTTTTCTTCATATACGAAGGTTAAAATTTCTGTAGAACGTATCGCTTTCGTCATATGAAGGTGCACACTTTTAGGGTATCCTAATATATGATACGCATCAGCAGAATTTTCAAAGTTAACCTCTTTTATCTTAGTCACGTTTACCTGCCTCAAGAATCGGCCATGCTCTAGGTTCGTTTTCTTGTTGGTTCCAATATCTACTCATTAAATGTTACCCCTTCAGGTTTAAATGTTCTCCATTTCATTAATGATTGGACTTCAGCTAACCGCTCGGTTTTGTAAGCCTCCACATCTAGAAATGCTTCGATTAATTCTGTTCTTTCTTCTGTTGTAAATCCTGTAGCGTCCAACATAAGATAATTCTTACGAGGTTCGCTAACTATAAAAGCTGTGCGATCTGATATGTCGCCATCATCTTTTTCGTATGTAAATTTTCTAAATCTCATGATAGTAATTTTTTCTCTACTGCCTCTGTTAAGGCGTCAATTGTTGCTATTGTTGCTCTGTCTAGACCATTAATTGGGCCTATTAACTGTTCCAATTCTTCTATCGCGTGCTTCTTCAGCCTGCGTCCTGGCTTATGTGCCTTCTGTTGTGCGTAAAATCTGTCACCCATCGTTTTCTTCTACTTCTAGAATGTCTTGCCAATCTGTACCGAGTTCTTCAACTATTAATACTCGATACTGCAATACTTTGTGTTTTGCCGTTATCATAGGTGCTCTACCTGCTACATCTTCGTATCCAGGAGTAGGAGATAAATAATTAGTAACTAACCGTCTTAATTCAATCAAGGTCTAACTCCCTCTTAGCTAGTCTCTCCGTGAACTCTCGCGGAGACATACCAGATTCAAAAGCCTCTTTGACTTTATATTTCATCATGTAGTTATTAATATCCATTTCATAGCGATGCTGTAAGATTCTACCTGCACGCTGACACCATTGATAAAATGGATCCATTGATTTAATTTCGTAATCTATAATCATACTGATATTGGAGCCGGAATATGTGGATGTGAAGTATACCCTTGTAATGCAAAGGAATCCATCTTATAATCATTAATATTATTTTCTACATCCATTTTAATTTCTGGCAGTTTCCTCGGTTGTCTTTGAAGTTGAAGTTTAACTTGGTCTACATGATTTAAGTAAATATGAGTATCTCCACCAACCCAAATAAAGCGCCCCGGTATCAAATTACATACACCAGCCACCATCATAGTTAATAGTGAATAACTAGCGATATTAAAAGGTACGCCTAGAAACATATCACAGCTACGTTGATAAAGTTGGCAATCAAGATACTTACCTCTTACACTAAATTGAAAAAGAATATGACAAGGTGCTAAACGCATTTGATGAAGCTCCGAAACATTCCAGGCAGATACTATGTGCCGGCGTGAGTATGGAGTGGTTTTAATACTATTGATTACGTTTTGTAGTTGATCTATATGATCTGTGGTTTCGATAAGAGGATAGTCCTCTCCCTCTACAGCCCGCCTAGCCTCTTCTCTAAAAGTAGGCCAACTACGCCACTGTACCCCATACACGGGACCCAGCATACCGCTATCTGTAGCCCATTCGTTCCATATCTTACTAGGATGGAACTTGTTTAGGTCTTGGGTATAAAGGTTGCGATCTCTACGCCCGCCTTGAATAAACCAAAGTAGCTCTCCTAATACTAACTTATAAGGGATATACTTTGTAGTAAGTAAGGGAAAACCCTGTGTAAGATCGAACTCCATACGAGTACCGAATAATTTAAGTGTACCCGTGCCTGTTCTATCCTCTTCAACTTTATACCCTTTATAGAGAATGTCATCTAATAAATTTAAATACTGTTGCATACTGTACCGTCTGGTTTAATTAAAGTAATTTCCTTATTGGCTTGTTGTGCATATCTATATGTAGCCCAAGTTCCTGATCTTAACTGTTCTTCAGATTCCTTGGGACATACAATAATTTGATCTGAGCTTTTTGCTATAATTTTATTTCTTTTTAAAGGCTTCATTATTGGATGCATAACATCTATATCTATAATTTTTGCCTGTTTATCGTATATATTACAGGGGTGTCCATGAATTTCAGCCTCAGAACCTAGAATACTTCTAATCATAATATGAAACTCATGATCCGCACCTATACACATACCGTGATGTACTTCTACTTTCCCTTTTCTAGAAAGTATATGCAGAATCCTACTAAGATTTATAAATTGACCTTCAGTAATTCCACTTTGCGTGCCTGTAAATCCTATACTATACATTTATATTTTTGTTGTTGTACCCGGCATCTTTATGCAAACCACAAAAAATGCTACTAGGATAATTCCTACTAGGATGAATTCTAACATATTACTCTCCTGGTCGTGTTTCGCTATCACTAGTAATTATGTCATATGTTATCAGTCCAAAAATACTGAAAAACATAACTACTACTCCAAAGATAGCTGCTATTTCTGTTAATGTCATTAATATAACTCCGTTACGCCTAAGTCTTTCATTATTTGACTTACGTATTTAACTTGATATTTTGCGTCATGTAACGCATTATGTGATTCCGTTCGGGGAATATTTATTTTTAAATCCTGAAATAAGTTATTAGGATAAAACCCAACTACTGTTCTTACATCTCTGTCATTCCAGAAAGGTACTATAAACTCTTGTCCAACTGCTCTATAAGCATACCTTATAAAAGCATTATCAAAAGAAGCACCGTTTCCCCATACCCTAAAAAGCTTAGGGCTAATCTTTTGTTTATCTGCTATAAATTTAACGAAACCATTTAGTTCTTTACAAAATTCATTGAGTGAAATCTTTTTCAAAGTATCTAGACTTTTCCTAGCTTCATTAGATTGTTTTAACCACCAATATATTGTATCACCACTAACGGTTAATCCTGCATCTAAGCAGGATTGTAAATCTATATTTCTGTGAATTTCTTCGCCTGTTTCGCCTGTTGTTAAGTCGCATTGTACAGCAGCACAACTAAATAGAGCACCGCCTGGAACATTATCCGCAGTCTCTAAATCGACCATGATATCTTTCATCATATATTATTTTTCTTCGTCAACTAGTATATCTACTATCCTATCTTTAAAAATTTCTGAATCAGTTACTATTATGTCATATAATTGCCAAGGAAAAGTTATAGTTGTCCAGAAACAATATTCACAGAAAAAAGCTAAATTGCTCTGATCTAAAACATTATACTTTCCAGCTATCTCTCTTGCGATTCCAACTGTTGGCCATATATAAGTAATAAAGGTACTAATACTGAAGGATATTGCGATAATAAGATAATAGATAAGTATTACTACTATATCCATATCATCCTTTTTATGTATTAAGAGAACTGGAACACGGTAATACCTTCTGTATTATAAAGCTTGCTAGACAATCCTAGCACTTTCGTGTAAGTATTGGTATCTTGGTTCCAGTCTCTAATTGTGCAAAAACCAGCCTGCCGCAAACCCAAGGGTAGCAACTAAGACTGAATATAAAACTAAGTGATTTGCAATCCACAAAGCTATTCTGTAGTACCAAGGTAATAGGTCTTTTGCTCTTATTACCTCTGGCATATCTTCAAAATCATACTCTTCTTTCATATGTTCTCCAAAAAGAAAAGAACCTGGTTTTTACTAGTTCTACTAAACTAGTCCGGTGACCAGGAACGGACGGAGAATTATTATACTTATTATTTTACTGGTTAAGCAATTTGTTTTTCCAGTATATATATTATAGCAAAATGTAAGCTAAATGTCAAGATAAATTTTTCGATTGCTATTATTTCCTAAAGATAGAAAAAATAAGATCAATTGTGGCTGGAATAATCCAAATTATTGTAGCCAAAAAGATGACCACACCCATTATTGCAACGAATGTGGTCATCGTAGATAGAAGTATATCTATCATATTTTGTCCAACTCATCAAACACACCATCAGGTACTGTATCACCAAATGCCATGATTTGTCGTAAGACGTCCCTAGTCTCCACTACGCTAAACGTAGATAATTTTCCGTTCCCACAAAGAGAATTTTCAATTATTATACAGCCATCTTTGAAGATGTATACTGTAGTATCTCGTGATACCATAAAGTGTTTCATGTTAGAAAGGTCGCGTCTCATGTTAGATCTCCAATATTAAATTAGGATTAAATAATGGGTTTACTTCATGTCCATCGTATCCATAAGGATTACATATGATCCTTGTATTATGAACGGTAATGTCATGAGTATCGTGCATATGTCCATGGAACCAGAAAGGAATATCATACTTTTCTAACATCCAATCAAGATCGGTGTAGTAAGCATGATTAGTCATCCAATCATCTTTGTACTTATCGTGTACACACAACGCATGTGGAGCTGTGTGAGTAACTACAATAGTTTCAGGGTGGGCATATAATACATCATCTAAATGCTTTACAGTATCTTGATGAATAAGATACGTGTCCGCAGGTTGTAATCTCCTATAATTAGGGGGTGCCCTGATTACATCGTAATCTCGCATTGTTAGGCCACAATGTGCTTGTATAAGTGGATCAAACTTTTTAAAGTCTGTCCACAATGTACCACCAGCAAATCCCTGACCAAGCACCTCTGTGTAATACCCATCTTGTAGGAAGTGAAACCAATCATACTTGACGTCATATTCTTTAAACTCAAAATCAGTTTTTTGAAGTTTATCACCATAGTACTCATGGTTGCCAGCAACCATAACTACTTGCTTGTCCTGCATCCAATTTTTGATCCAGGCCATTGTTCTATCTACTTTAGTACCTACATCCCCAGCTAAGATGACTACGTCAACGTCGGCTGGAATGATAACCTCCCTATTGTAGCCACAAAACTCAAGGTGTAGATCGCTCATTACTTGAAATTTCATGTTAAATCTCCATTTGAATATATATTATACGCTATTTAACTGAAAATTTCAAGTTCAAATAAAAAAATGCCGCTTCTCAGCGGCATTTTTTTATTTGTCTTTTTCTTCGTCCTGTTTCTCTTTTACCGACTCTAAGAAAGTGCTTTGTGCTGCCACTATGCATCTCTTGATAGGTTCTGGAAGCCGTTCCCATGGAACCTTTTCTAATCCTCGCTTCTGCATATGCTCGGGGTAATTGGGTATAATAGGTTCTCTTTGTAAGTATGGAAAAATATCTTCCAAACTTATCGTATACGGCCACTTCCCACCAGCATACCAAATATAGTGGAAATCATCAATTTTTAGAACGTTCATATTAAGTCCCTATAGTTTTAAGTTTTTAAGGGCCTCTTCTACTTTGTCTTTAAGACTAATTCGTTCTCGTTTATAAGCCTTTTCTTGCTTAGTTTTCTGTTTATGGTTAAAATTTTTGGATCGTCTTTTACGTTTTTGATCACGTTGAATTTGATCCCATCTTTTCAATCTTGTTTCTTTGTTTGACATTATACTATATTAACGTCGCCTGTAAAAGCAGTTTCAAGCCCAGTAAGTTGTACCCAGCATCTACTAGACATAGTAAAACTAGCGATCTGTTGTCCAGAAGTTAATGTTACATCTGGGACTGGGTCAAAATCATTATTATTAGTACTAGCCTCTAGCTGAAATGTTGCACCAGAAGGTACATCATCTGCTATGGCTTGGATAGTCCATACGTTATATCCTCCGCCTTCGTGTCTACTACTAAGTACATTGCTTAATTTTACCGCAGCTTGTGCGACTCCATCCGTGACTAATCTAGCCATATTATCCTCTTATAAGATTGGTCTTCCGATATTTGCACGTCCCGTCGGAAGGAGCGGTCCGATATTTAAAACTCGTACAGTACGCCTAGGTTGAACTGATTAACACTGGCACCTTCTACATCGTATAGAGTAGCGCCAAGTCGAGTGTTTAGTCCTCCGGTGATGTTCCAGTTAACACCTGCTCCGAACAATACTCCACTCTCTCCAGATAAAGACTGTGAAGCTTCTTCACTACCAATCTCAATATCTCCAGAGAAATCAAAGTATCCTGCTTCTCCGTAAATAGACCAAGCATTCCCTAAAGGAATGAATCCTAGTCCACTTACTAACCACCCATCTGCATCAATTGAAAGGCCTTGATCATCAAGCTCTTCGGGAGCTATGTACTTGGCCTGAACTGCGAATGGCATTGGAAACTTATATCCAATAATTGCACCATATCCAGCTGAACGATCAGAGAAGTCGTTGACAATATCTTCTAGAGAATTAGAGTCAACTGCCGTACTATTTACTTCACCACCAATATAAATATCCGCATTAGCACTCATACTAAGTGCTAGCAAACTGGCAGCTACTAAATATTTAAAAGACATATAATGTCCTCATGTTATTTACAAAGTGGGACTGCAAGTTTAAAGTCATTAGTCCCAATAGACTACCACCTGTATTCATATGCAGTCTTCTACTACTGATTGTCAGTTAGCAACTACATACTTTCGACCACCGCCACACTTGCCCTTTATTTGGAACAGTGAATGGGACTCGAACCCATACCGTCAGTTTGGAAGACTGTAATGCTACCATTGAACACCATCACTGCTCCGTTCTACGGGGGCTGGGAACTGGGAACTAAACCCAGCGTGTCTGCCAATTCCACCAATGGGGCTTTAATTTTCGTAATACTCCACAATCAAAGATGCAATATCTCTCTGTCCTACCCACGTATTAGAAGGGGTATCTGGAGCTCTACCTCTCAGGTTAAATTTTCTATTCCAACCGCCTAAATCTATACATTCTTGAAAAATCGCTGGATCTATTACTATATTATAAGTATATTCCTCATCTCCTGTTAATGTCAGTCCTGTAATAGTATCGTTAGCGGTTGTCCACACAAAAGAATCCTGGTAGGGTCTATTAAGAGGAGTAGTATTTGTGACATCTACCGGAGTAGCATCTTTTTCACAATCAAAGAGAAGATCAGCACTAATTGTGTCAGGATCTGTGCTAGGCTTCCAAACCATTGTGGCCTTTGTTATTGTTACATCTTGAGGTATTGTTACATTTAGGAATGACCAGCAAGACCATATATCTCCCCCAATATCTCCAAATCCTGTACCTTGATCAGCATTATCCCAGCTATAAGGTATATTTTCAAATATAGAAGCTGTTTCTGACATTGTAGCTTGTAATATGGTTCTCTCAGATAAATCAAAATTTCTATTAAATGATCTATCAAAAGGAACGGACATATCTACTTTCATAAGTATCCTTTTAAATTTGGCGCTAGTGAAGGGACTCGAACCCTCCTACATCCGCTAGACAGGCGGTTCGCATACCCCGATGCGCACACTAGCATTGTTTGGTCGTGGTGAGTGGACTTGAACCACCTGTCTACCGGTTATCAGCCAGTTGCTTATGCCACTTAAGCTTCACCACATTAAATAAAAGGCGGGGAGGTCTCATCCCGCTTCAACTGACCCCAGTACGATAGGTGCGACCCATCATTCACTGTTACCTATATTTGGTGAATCGACAGGGGTTCGAACCCTGATTCGGAGGTTGAAAGCCAACGCGTCCTGAACCATTAGACGACCGATCCATATTTGGCGGAGTCCTAGGGAATCGAACCTACAAGGGCGTGGTTCGTAGCCTCACCTGCGTCCTGTCGCTCGGGATATAAAATTGTGTGGTTGAGTTTAAAGATCGTCCCACTGTAGGATCACATTGTTCACGCTCTCAAATGCTTACGGTTTGCTTAGCACAGGGAAACTACCTGCTATAGTCTTACCAGTAATAAATATGAGGCTTTTTATAGTTGGGAAAATCCCAGTCATCCTCATAGTTATCTAGATTGATCTTGCGCAGAGTATTGCGAGTCTGCGTTCTCGCTGGTCTGGTATGAAATTCATTATTCCACCACGAAGGTGTAGAATTCCACCAGGTATACATAAAGCCCGGGTGGTTGGTGCTTAAATACTCCCAACCTGCACAAAAGTCCTCATCACGGATTCTTTTATACTTGCCCAATACTTTATGTCGATAAGTATCGCTCATAATTTTCTCCTGTATTTAATTACAATTTACTCATTATGTCGTTACCTCCTTAATTGGTCAGAACAGAAGGATTCGAACCCTCGTCTTAGCGCCCCAAACGCCATGCTATACCAAGCTCAGCTATGCTCTGTTTGATTTTCCATTTTATATATTATAGCAAGTTCTACTCACTATTTCAAGTCAGAATTTAGTAACCCGATATTGCCATTCAGACCCTCGGGTATCAGGGTTTAGGTCACGACCTACTAATCAATTATATCGCGTTAGTCCACGAGGTACGTATCAGTACCATCTACATTTTCCCAAGGCCATTCGCAACCAGCATATTCTCTGCCTGCTGCTACGACTAAAAAGACTATAACAGCAATTAATGTAATTGGGCCAACAATCTTAATAAATCGCTTAGCTTGTTGAGTATTATCTTCTACACTCATAGTGTACCTCTAATTTGGTGGGGAGGGAGGGATTCGAACCCATCAGTTAACTCGGTCACAGCGAGAACCTGCGCCACACAGCATCCCAACCCTATAATTCTCTAAAATCTGTTTTCCTATTAAGGGATGAACGCAGTTGCGCAGCACTTGGGCTGGACAATGGTTCCCCTTGTAATATAACTTCTCTTCGTAATGAATATCAAGCCAATCCATCAATTCTAGTTTACCTGCTACTGTAGACTTATTAATAAATCCAGGAGGTCGCTTAACATCGTCTGCTGTAATTGGGAAGTTACTCCAGAAATAATGTCTACCTATAATTGCTGTAGGTTTTATCAAAGGTTCGTAATAGGGTTTTACGTTTTCTACTACCCATCCGCCTTTGAAAAAGTTCTGAAGAAATAATATCTCTTCGTATAGTGCCATATCAGGATAACGTCTTAGATCATGTCTAGTAGCCTTCATCATACGAGAGTGCGATTGGCACGGGGGACTTGACCAAACGAAGTCTACCAGATCATGAGTTTCTAATAAGAACTGATGCGCATCTTCAATAAATACAGTGTCATCTGGAAAAAGTTTCTGATAAACACTTGCTATCTTTGGATCGCTTTCTATTGCTGTGACGTCTACGTCGGTCCAGAGTTTGCGGTTGCCACCAACTCCTGCATATAGGTTTAATACGTTTAACACTTATTATCTTCTTAAAAAGGATTCCAATGTGTTACTTCTGAGTCTTGTAAACAAGTTTCACTATCATCCCAAAAATATCCACCATCACTATATGTTATAAACTTAAACTTCTTTCCTTCAAAGTTCTTTTTTAAATAATCCAGAACATATACTTTACATGGTTGATTGGGTTTAGGTAGTCTTTCTCTTACACTAATCAAAATAATTTCCTGTTTACTACTGTAAATTGGCACCCTACCTAGGTATCGAGCCCAGCATAACGGGTTTGGAGTCCGCTTAGTGCGCCATTACGCCTACTGTTAAATTGGTGGATAGGAATGGAGTTGAACCATTACAGCTCTAAGGCGTGTGGTTTACAGCCACGTGGGCTCGCCAATGCCCAGCCTATCCATATTTGGCACCCTACTCCTTTCAAATTCTATTAGTCGCCAGACTCACCACAATGCTGACAAGTTCTCCGATCTTCTTCATTCAGAGTACCACACAGACACTCCCAATGACCGCAATCTTGCAAGCTGCGACGCCCACCACACCTAGACTCCCGCTCCCGCTGAAGTTCCAGACGCGACCATCTACTATCAGTCATTTCATGCTCCTTTGTGTAATTCCTATTATCTTTACTTTAGCACATAGAACTTGACACTTATTTTTATAGATTAAATAAGAAACTATACATCCATTAAAGAAATGTTCCAGAGCTAGGTTCGCCTTTCCGTCAAGTTTTACACGGTGCGCTCCCAATATAGGTGACTAAATCTATACTTTGACTAAGCAGGAGGGTGGTCAACCCTAATCCGGTAGCCTGAGACATTGAAACATTTGTTTAATGGAGGCGGCTACTTCTGTTTACAAGCGAGCCGCCAAGCTCAGCTAACCCTTAGGCAGCAAGTGCGAATGTTTCATCATTTGCGTTTAATGTTTTGTACTTTCGTACGTGATTGTCCACAACCCGTTACTTATCCGTCGAATCTGTTCTTCCCCTTTAATTTGGACTGCGTATTTCTCGATTAATTCTTAGATATTTATTTGGTGGAGAAGGCGGAATAATGCTATCCGCGTCCGCACAAGGCGTTATTGCTTCATCCAATCGGTAAGGAATTTTCACAGAATTTATCATATTCTGCATCGGTTTCCTTAAGCCATTTTTGTAATTCAATCATTGTAGGTTTTTTCCCATTTTATATATTATATCAAAAATGACCATACTTGTCAAGAAAAATTTTTCGTATGCTATAAAGTGGTAGGGGCGGGGGGAATTGAACCCGCCGTCGACTGGTTAAAAGCCAGATGTTAAACCTCTTAACTACGTCCCCTCATACTTTGCTTAAACGCGTTTACGTTTACGTTTATCCTTTCCGTGGCTCGCCACAAGTCTTGCAAAGCATGTTAGGGCCCCGGCTACTAATAGCGAACCTATTACTATGTTAAATAATTCTAGTCCCATTTAAAAAAATTTCCTGTTTATTACTATGTTTGGTACCCTGTGGGCAACTTTTACTACCAGTCCCCAGACCCGAACGTAACCATGCAATGCAAATATGTATCACCGTTGATTCGATGCGTTTCAACACTACACTCCGAATGCCCGAAATACACGCTTTGTTCGATTGCCCCATGACAAGCAATTTGCCATACGTCGCGATGCCCGATATGCGCAGTCGCGTAAGTGTTGCAAGACAGCGCGAATTGGAACATTTGCATTTTCAATAAACTAAGATCGCCAAAGTTCACCACCCCATCATCATTCAAATCCGCAACACCATCATCGGTAGAAAACACCGATTTCATATAAGCAAGATCTGCGAAATTCACAAACCCGTTACCATTGAAATCGGCGCAACGCTCATTTGCGACGAAAACACACGGGTCGTTACGATCAACTATTCCATCGCCATCTGTATCGTAGACCGGTGCTTGAGCCACTACACACAACGGCAACAGCAATAACAACAGTATTTTTATTTTGATTAATTCCCATGTCATTTTTCCAACCCCCATGTTACTACACATATTTTCGGACAATAACTGAATGAGCGGGAACTTCGCAGCCCTCGACAATATTTTTTTGATCCATCCTGTTGACCAGAATCAAAGTGTTTCCGAGCTTAACTCCCGTACAGCCGTGTCCTCGTATACCAACTCTTTCCGGTGTCTCGTTGGTAAGTTCACCAAATACTTTGAACACTTCCTTTGTTGCGTTACAACCAGGTTCTGCCAACTCTGCGTTTATACCGCTACCTTCCAGTAGCTGTGTCCATGAATGATAGGCAGCTAGCGTGATGCGCGGTTCCAGCATCATTTCGATAAGCGCATGAGCAACAAACAAATGATTATACTTGGAACTCAAGTATGAGTAGAGTTCTGGTTCTCCCTGTGTTCGCGGCCACGGATAGACTCCCCACTCAGTTACCCATATTGGTTTGTCATCCCATGTGCTAACTGCTTCTTCAAAATACTTATTCCAATGATTCAGCGCAGTGTAATAGGATACTTCATTTGCTGACCATTTCCCCCACGCTGAATTGACAGCGGGAGTCGCATAAAAGTGAATAATGTTCGCATCGCGCCACTCTTGATTGCGGATACCTTCATCCCAGTGTAATAATTCGTCCCGTTTAGCTCCCGGCTTATGAGGTTTGAAAGCCTCCATCGACACAGTAAGTCCCAACTTAGCATCAGGAAAATCTTGTTTAAGCACATAGTTAAAATTCTTAGCTTTGTCAGTATACATCTGCACATTTTCAAATTCCGCATATTTCTGCGGTGTGTACATCTCATTCCCATACTCAACGTTCTTCAAGTCTAAACCACTGGCTTTCCAGTGCTTCAGAAAATCACGATGATTCTGAAAAGGCTCTGCGGCGTTTACAACATAAGAATACTCAGTCCCTGTTTCAATCAGAAAATCAATCATGTCATTAACAAGATATGCCCCGTGCGTTTCACGAGCCTTGTTAGCCCCAAAAATCATGTACCGATCTTTCTCAGACGTATCCCCAACAAAACTCCAGTTGTTTTCGTGGAATATTCCTGTTTTCCACTGATACCAATGATTTGAACTACCACCTGGCAAGCGGAGATAATGAAACCCATTACGATCCCATGCTTTCACGAGTTCATCAGAACCATAACGCACATCAGAGCGCAGCAAATTCCCATGAATCCCCAGAATATTTTTATTCATCACCTGTTCCTTTCGTCTTGCCACTGATCGTCAGAACCTTCTGAGAGCAACTAGCTTGTATAATAGTCCTGATCTTTTAAGGACAGACCAGGAGAACCTCAGTGTGTATTTCCTCCGGTTACTTCCAGAAGCACTGGCTTGGATGCGTATGATTCACAAGACTTAAGCAGCTTTTTGTCATGCTCAGGACGTTGTCGACGTACAGGTCTTTTAGAGTGGGACCTTATCACATCTCGATTTAATGTCTCGGACAGACACCTTACTTGTTTTCTGCGCTAGGCAGCGCCACTAACCAAGTACCTTAGTCTATTATTTCAGCTGTATACTTGGATTTAATGATAGTTCACTTCAATATACCAGGACCTACTATCAATTCTCTGGTAGCAAAGTTTTTATGTCGATTGCCATAGACTACCTGATATATACTCGGGCTTTATCTCACGCCTCAGGTGGACATATACTGGCCCAGTACAGTATCTCTTTTATTTATAGACGTTTAGCGACTATCGTCTCCCTATTTAATTGATATTTATTTGGGCCGGATGATGTCAAACGCCTCAGTAGGAATTAGGTACCCTGTTTCACTATTTTCGGTTCTTGTCGTCCCAATCTCCTTGGGCTGTACTATTTCGCCAAGACTCAACCTTTTTGGGAGCAAATGTCGAAATATATGTAGCATCTATTAGAATGTCTTCCTCAAGCATATGAACTGGAGCATTTAAGCAATATCCCGCAAAACGTGCATCGTCACGTGCTTGCGTAAAGTTATCATACGTGGTCACACTGTAGTCTAGCCACGTATCTAACGTACCGCGTTCTAATTTGATTACTCTAATCATTCGTTTTCAAAAATCGCGTTTTCAAAAATCGTGAGTGCATTTTCTGCATCATTGAGTTCGCGCTGCATATTACTAAGTTCTTGCTCGTAGTTAGTATACGCACTAGTTAACATTTTTGCATATGCTCGAGTTTCTACTTTTGCATCAAGGTATTGTATTACCTCTTGCATCATTTGTTCGTGCGCTCGCATAAAAAGTTTCCTGTTTATTACTGTAAAATAAAGAATGGGGCTTCTTCTAGTGGCTAATGGTATGATCGCCGAAGCTGATATACCGCACCTACCTAAGGTGGCCCCTCACCGTGTAATTATTTTTCCATCAATACTACTTTTGCTATTGCGTTTTCGTTTGACCTACTAGGCCGTTACTCGCCTTTCCCAATTTACTTTATTAGATCTTTATGCGTGCAAGTAAAACGCTTTCCTTGCGGGACTTCTAACTTACCCGGCGGTTTCCCGCTGCACTCTTTAATAAAGGCTTGACATGATATTCTTCTTACTTTACTTTCGTTAATCAAGCCTTTATTAAAGAGTGGGGTTTTGTAAGGACCCCGTACCTTAGACTACCTTATCCCTGTAGCCCCAGGGGCAACTAGCGCAGTGAGTTACCTACCTCTACCTTGTAACGAGTGGTAGAGCACCCGGACTTTTTAGTTTAGGGTCGCCTGTCGAGGGGACCATGGATTTTCTCGCTGGAACGCGAGAAAATTCTAATTCAGAGTTGTTTTCCCATTATATATATTATCTCACACTTTGACTCGGGAATCAAGTCAGATTTTTTTATTCTATCTGCATATTCGCCTTATGTTCGAGCTGCAACACTTTCAGGTCAGTACATATGAACCGCTAAGATGTGAACGATGGTAGAAATACAAAACATTAAGAAGAATGGTAAATGCAATATGTGCCAGAAAGAAAAGAGTCGTTCAAACAGGTACAGATTGGCGATATTACGTTGCTCCTTTTTGGTTAGCGAACGTAAAGTTGTCTTGCGACCATACAATCCGTTATGTATATGTGAGTAAAGATATCGTCCAATCAGGCCGCTGCCAGAAACCAATAACATGCAATATAGAGAGATACGTGAGTTCAGGGAGCCCAGGGCAAAATTACTGTGAAACAGAATTAGTATCGGGCCAATGATGCCCAATACCATGTGCCAGAAAAACCAGCGCTTGGTTGTACCAAGAAAGCGCAGGAAGCGGACACGCTTTCGTAATGGGTATAGTAAGAGCGCTGCCATAAGTGAGGCGCCCACAATTCCCAAAATATAACCCAGCCCTTCTTCTGCTGTAATATTTCGCTCAGTGCGGCCTATCCAGCCAAAATATGTAATTAGGATTGCCAGCAGGTAGCCGAGCATTGTTGATTGCTGGCGGAGCCAGGCAATTAATGCGCGAAGGGTTCGAGTTTCTTTTAGGTTCAGGACTATACTGTCTCCTTCATGCGACCAGCACGAAACGTGCTAGCAGGGAAAACAGTATCAGTGTGGCTGTCGCTCAGACGTACACAAGCGATAGGATACTTACGTGCTCGTGGTCGAATTCCAGTAACTTGATACTCTTCCATGTCGTACATAAAGCGAGCACCAAAGTCTTCAGGTCGCAAACCGAACTTAAAACAGTATCGGTTCCAGTTTTCAATCTCTTTAGCTTCCTGTCCGGCACTGAGAATGTTCACTTTGAACCACGCCTGATTATCGGTGTACGTCCAATTACCTAATTCGCACTCATAACCTTCTTTAGCTAGAGCTGCACTAATGACAGCGCGAAGGCGCTTGATTTCATTCTGGTCTTTCATATATACCTCAATATTTGAATTTAAATCTTCTCAATCAGTATATATATTATAGGAAATTTTTATTCAGAATTCAAGTCAGACTTTTCGCGCTGTTCGGGAGTTAGATCAGAGTATTTTTCAACATCTTCTGGTCCGATTTCGTATCCTGTATTTGCCTCTTGCAATTGGGCTTCAAATTCTAATCTGTTTAAGGTCTTAAATCCAAAAGTTAAGAGTAAGAGTCCGAATATTGTACCCACTGTAATTAAACCAGCTGTTACACTTAGTAAAAACCAGCTAGAGCATACTAGTATAATACCTGCCCACATCATTATTGTTGCTATTATCCAGGGCTGCATTATATTATCAACCAATTAACAATAAATCCAACTACGCTACTTCCACCTACGGTCTTCCATAGATTATACCTTAGAACAGTTTCTAGCCAAGTCCACTGTTCTTTTAATTTATCAATCATATTTTACATCCCCATAGTATCCAATTTTCACCTCTATTAGGCTTTTCAATTCCTGCATTACTAAAGTGTCGGAATTGTACTCTACACTTCTTTATATTGAAACCTGCGCCTAAACTAAAATTCCACCACTTAGGCAAGTTTTCATTAGTTTCATTTACTCCTAATCCTAGGTTAAGGAATAAAGATCGGTAATTAACTACACGAGTACCACTAAGATACCACATATTACTATACCCCGTAGCCACTTCCCAATCGTCTTTATATACATAAGCTCCTTCAATAGCCAAGTTCTTTGGCTCCAGCAAGTTAAAACTGTTTTCAGTCCCATATCCTGCTTGAAACCATACATCGGCCTGACACTCACGTACATATAGTAATGCAAATGCAACTACAAATGCAACTACTGCATATTTACCATAAGGATTATTCCAACGGAATATCTTCATAATATTTTTTCCATTTGCTGGCTCGTAAAGCGTTACTCGGTGCCGTTAAAAGCATCTGCAACCTGCTCGAAAGAGAAACTCTTGCTGACCTGAACGACCACGTTCGAGTCGCTGCCGTAAATGAAGGCTGCGTTGCTGTACACGTAGTAACTAGTCACATCTATGCCGGCGATCTCGGTGGCGTAACCCAGCTTGAGGTAATCGGCGTCAAAGTCGTCACCCCAACTGCCAAGCGTTACGAAGAAGCCATTGCGTTCAGCGGTTAGTTCGTAGTTGGTGTAGTCGTCGCCGTCCCCGTCGCCGTCCCATTCACCTATGGAAATATCCAGCGAGAGCCAACCAAAGCCGACACCCAGATTAACTTCCTGGTATTCCTCATCGAAGTCGCCGGTATAGTCATACAGCGTGTAGCCGACGGAATAACTGAAACCACTATCGGTTTCGGCCCCCCAGCCACCGTAGTAATCGATTTCCAGACCATCACCAACATCTGCGGCCCAGGTACCCAGGTAGAAACCTGAATCGCCTTCCCAGTCGATGCCACCGCTGGCCGACGATTCACTCTGCGGTACGCCACGGAAAACGTAGTCACTATCCCAACCGATATTGCCAGTCACCTCGGCCTGCGCAATTACCGCCGCTGCCGCCAAAACAATTACTGCTGCTATACTCCAAATGTGTCGCATGTCATTCCCCTTCGTATAAATACTGGCCGTGGCCAGCGTACCAATTTACGTCCGCACTAGTACTGGGGTTAACCCATAAGCGTTTTTCTGTTATTCTACTCATTATTTATCCTTCTTATTTTCCCAATTAAACCAGTCATCAATAGGATTGTTGTCTCTACCCGTTAAGAATAGAAAAATTGCTACCACAACAATTATACCTCCGATGACATATATCGCTGTATCCATATTATTCCTCTCATTGTAGGACGTATAGTGTCCAAACCTACTTTCATCCACACTGCTTTAGAACTATGTATCGTCCAGCTACAGTCCTCCAAGTATTAACCAGCCGAAACTTTACCTGCCATGGCTAGTAACCAGCCGATAGCAACGGCAAGCATTATCATCCTAAGTATATCTATACAAGGTGTAATAATACGGTGATTGATAATCCAACGATCACGCCAGACACGATACTTCCAAAGATAAGGTAAGAAAAGACTATGCACGCGATCGTTGAAAAAATGCTTTCTAGTCAACATTAATTTAACCTATTGTCTTTGTCGAGAGCTGCTGAAATGTCTTGGCCTTGTTTTACTTCCACATCACGTACTGCGTTATGTAACGCATTGCGCAATTCCTCTATCTTATCTTGCTGATTCATATTTAGGTAATGCAAAGCTAATGCACCAGACGTATGCGCTATTAGAGCGAACACGCCTACTTTTATACCAAAAATAAACCATGCGCTAAAATAGCCAGTAGTAAAAATCCAAAGTAGTTGTTTATTGTTCATAAAGTTCTCCATTTCATACTATATTATATCAAAATTACCATCACTTGTCAAGAAAAAATTTTTCATACCTTTATGTAACTAAAACGAATAGCGTATTTGACATCAAGATCATATCACCCACTCAAAAAAAGTTATTGACATCATGCTAAAGGTGTGATATAATATTTATATCATGAAGGAATGTATGAAAATTACGAATTTCGTTACTAGGAATTTTCCGGGAGCTTGCGGAAGGTGTATAAATTTCGTCTAGTGGCGGTTTCAATTCGCGTATATTTTCAGTACATTCCCCCTCTAAGGGCAATTGCATTTGAATTATACTAAGAAATAAATTACACTGTGTAACTGGGAAATGTTATTTCATAACAATATCAAGGAAAATATATGAAAATAAACTTTGGAGCAGGATCTGCACCGAGGATCAAGCCCCACTTTGCCCGCGGAGGCGGGCTTTATGAGGCTGGAGAACTAACTAATCGCCGGGAAATCTTACTGGAAGATGGAAAGTTGAAAGCTAAGGATAAGTTCACACATTTGGACTGTCTTAAGATGATGAACATTCTAAGTAAGACCCTAAATCCAACTAAGGATGCTTCAACTGGAAAGTATCTTGCTAGTAGATTAATAGAAGATGCCAATAGTTTACCGGATGAGGTAAGCTTCGCAGTTGGAGAAGGTGACAATAGTACTACAGTTACTGTGACTGGGGAGGACGTGCGTAGTATCATAGTTATGTTCGCTAAGGCTACTCGTAGCACACTCCTAGCAGGTACTCAGATAGATCCTGATTTTAGGAGGTTTGGCGCGTTAACGCCATTTGTTCTATATGCTTTCAAGGATGCGCGAGGCATCCAATATGAAGACTGGAGTTTAGAGGATGAAAAGCTGGGAGTACTACTAGGTAAAGCACTAGTGGACTTGCCGGAGTTTAGACGTCAAGACTTATCTTACTATGAGTTTTACGATAGTCCTTATGAATTACGAGAATGGCGAATGGCGGCTTTCAGCCGCAAAGTGCCAAAAAAGGATGTATACAACTATAATATTAATGGGTATCCGGTAGTATTACAAGAGTTTAAGGATTATCCAAAACCTATTATATGTATGATGTTGCAGGGTTGGCTTGCACACTTATATAACAGAGAAATAGACGTAATGATTTTAGACCCAGAAAACTGGGATGCTATACCAAAAGCATACGATGAAATAAAGGATGGATTAGAAAAATATGAAAATAGATTATAGGATAGAATTATTGCCACCATTGCGCGCGATTCTCGCGCGTATGCAGGCAACTATAGCAGATATAAGGAAAAAAGATGGCGTATAGTAAGAGGGACGAAAAGTATATAGTAGAAAAGTATGAGGCTAATCCTAGTATGGATACAGTTAACCAACTATGTATAGATTTAAACCGTACACCAAAGTCCGTAATAGCGAAACTTTCTAATATGGGAATCTATGAGAAGGCTGGGTATCGTACTAAGTTTGGGACTGTACCAGAGAAGAAAAGTGAGATTGTTTCTGATATAGAAAAGGTCTACGATTGCGAACTTCCTGGATTAGATAAAACTCCCAAACAAACACTTATAACATTAAGAGAAGTAGTACAAGATCAGGATAATACATTAGAAGAAGCACTAGGTGCGCTTACTGATTTAGTAGAGACTAGTGAGATTAAGTCTCAAATGCTTAGAACTAGAATGAGAGTAATACAGTGAAACTAATAATAGGGGCTGAAAAATAGACTACCTAAGCTAAATTTGAATCAAAATTATTCAGTTCGAGGCGCTCCAGGCTGTCAAGTCGACAATTTGGCGCCTCCGCGCCATTTACAGGGTAAAAGGGGTAAAAAACTACTCAAATTACCCCTTTTTGCCCCAAATTACCCCTTTTAGCGCCTTTTTTCGTCTAAATTCGCCTAATACTGCCTTTTTTGACCTAAAAACCCCGCGCGGAGGCGCGGTATTAAGCCCCTTAATTGGGGCTTTTTTATGGCCATTGGAATTTGTAACTTGACAGCGGGGAGGGCTCTGTGGTATACTGGCGCGTGCAGCTTTGCTGCAATGCAGCATTTTACGCGCAAAAAGAAGCCCCTGAACGGGGCTCCTCCGACTTGAACAGTCTACTGGGCTTCGACAGCCTCGACAGCCTCGGCAGCCTCGGCACGCGCTTTCCAAGCGCGCAGGCGACCAACTACGATCTCCAGGGCCTTTGCGTTGGCCTTCTCAAAGGTTTCGACCGTCTCTTCGGGCTCACCAACAAGCGTTGCCAGCTGGGTTACCAGTTCGGCCTTGCGAACTCGACGCTTACCAGCGGGAACCGTGGGCTTCGCGTTGTAGACCTTCTCGGCTACGAGCTTCGCACGAAGCTGGGGAACCGTGAAGTCCGTCTCATTGGCGATCTCTTTGATAACCGCCTGCTCTGCCTCATAACCTTCGGCTTCGGTGTAACGGGTACGGAGTTCCGTTACAAACTCATCGGTATAACGTTTTTCGGTCATATCCATTCTCCTGCTAAAAAAGTTAAATCTGAGCCATTTCTCAAATTATGTATATATTATAAGGCAAAAAGCCTTTCATTTCAAGTGGGAATTTTCTCGTTTGAAATCTGAGTGTCTTCCCACTTGATAAAAATATTATAGCAAATCCAGGGCCGCGGCGCAAGTGAAAAATTTCCGCCTTGACACTGTCCAGGTCCACACGTAGAAAATTTCCTGTTTGATACTATGGTGGCTGGCGCTCCACACGTAGAAAATCTTCCCGTTTGATACTATGGTGGCTGGCGCTGCGCAAGTGAAAAATTTCCGCCTTGACACTGTCCAGGTCCACACGTAGAAAATCTTCCCGTTTGATACTATGTTGGCTGGCGCTGCGCGCGTTTTTCTACGCTGGGATAATTATATCATGCTGCATCGCACCAGTTAATAGGGGAAATTACGTATTGACAGCGAGGGCGATTTGTGCTACAATGATGGGAGGGCGGGAGGGCTGCGCCGGCCGGCAGATAGCCGTGCGGCA
>Ga0098058_1000052_pt1 | contig 62291 bp, 55 predicted proteins | sample 19_taG_FD_75061 | JGI IMG/M metagenome (GOLD analysis project Ga0098058, IMG submission 75061) | Marine viral communities from the Subarctic Pacific Ocean - 19_ETSP_OMZ_AT15317 metaG | ecosystem: Environmental > Aquatic > Marine > Oceanic | place: Pacific Ocean | collected 2015-01-19 | reverse complement strand
TTATAATGGAGGATGCTAATACTAAATGGGATGAAGATGGAATACATTTTTCACCTATTGGTTATTATCATTATAAAAGAAAAAAATATTGGGAGGATAAAATGCAAAATTGCATATAATGCTCCGTGTAACAGGTCGTTTTAATGGCTGTTACATATTGTTAGCATTAGTACGGATTATTTTAAAAACAGATTATGAGAATACTAAAGATTGATAGCTTACCAAACGCAAAGCAATGGGTTGATAGAGACCACATAATGCTACACGCTTGTTTTCAGATATTACAAGATTGCGTTGAAAAAGAAAATGTTGACACCCATTGCGATTATGAAGCATACAAGGACTTTGTAGATGAAGTAAGGTTACTTTACAAATGGTGGGTTAAGCGTAAAAATGATGATTCATTTGATAATGATGATGAAGACAATGAAATGCTTAATAGGTTGATGAAAATTAGATTAGCACTATGGACGTAGTATTAATGCTAACGCATTGTGTATGGCATCGTTTTAATGTGCTATACACGTTGTTATATTTTAGTTATGAACGATTTAAAAAATTATAAATTATGAGTACACACATAGAAACATTAAAAGGAATAAAAGAATCAGAATTAAGCACTGAAAGAATAGAAACTACTATGAGTTTAACAAGGTTTTGGGGTGGTGCAGAAAAAGGTAGGATGTTGCAATTAACAGTAAGCAACTCTGATGGCTACATACAATTAACAGAGGAAGAAACTATTGAGTTAGCTAAAACTTTACTTAATTCTTTTGATAATACAATGTACCCAAGTGAATGATTAAATATAACAAAGAAATAAACCACACTAAACCAAAACAAAGATGAGTAGAGAAATTAAAAAATGTTGTATATGTTCATTAGAATATATAGGCTATGGAAATAATGCAACGCCTGTTAAAGAAGGTAGGTGTTGTGATGTATGTAATTCATTTAAAGTTGTACCTGCTAGAATGGATAACCTGATGGATATGCTTACTAAAAAGAATGTTGGACCCAAAAAAAGAAATAATGAGTAAAGAAAATGAAATAAAAGTAAAGCATCCAGAGTTTGGACATGTTATATTTCACGGCATAACTCCAAGACAAAGAGATGTATTAGAAAATCTTAGTGATAATTGCATATTAACAGAAACTGTTCTAGCACAAAACAAAATGTTAGGAGATATGGTTAGAGATCAAATTAATGTATTTAAAGAACAAAATGCAGAAATAGAAAAACTAAAAGAAGAAATAGAGAAATTAAAAGGTTCAGGAGAAAACCCTTATATTGATTATTTAACTTAATAAAAATAATATGAAAAATTTATTAATATTATTATTAATTCCAATTTTTGGTATTACTCAAACTAAACAAGAAGTATATGACTATTTAGTAGAAATAAAATGTGAATACCCCAAAATAGTAACAGCACAAGCTGTATTAGAGACAGGACATTTTAAATCTTATAGTTGTAGAGCCAGACATAACTTATTTGGCCTTAGATATGACCACAAGTATCTTATATTTGATAACTGGAAAGAAAGCTGTGATGCATATATAACTAAAATACAGTATAAATATAAAGGAGGAGATTATTATAAGTTCTTAACAGACTTAGGATATGCTAAAGACCCTGAATATATTAAAAAAATTAAAAATATTAAATTATGATAACATTAACAGTATTAGTATTTATAATCACTTTCTTATTAGATAGGATTATATATAAAAGATATAAATATAATATTAAACATAATGTTGAAGATGCTTTAGAAAAGGCTGTTGGAGATAATTTCTTACTCTTTAGTTTTGCACTTATCTTTAATCTTATATCATTAATATATACAGTAGTGAATATTGTAATTTATTTACCTTAAAACATTAAATTATGTATATAGATTTTAAAATAACAACTTGGGAAAGAGTAGAAATACCGCCTGAGAGAGAAAAAGAAGTTTTGACTAAATTAAAGTCAGGCGAAATAGAATGTTCTAATGATTTATGGAGTATGGATATGAATATGGATCTTACTTATGAAACATTAGATGATACTTCAGTACAAATGACACCAAAAGAAAATTTATCATCTCCTACAATAGAAGTTTTTAAAGAAAGAGGATCAGATCCTCTTTGGGATAATTGGATAAAAAAATAATCATGAAAGTAGACATAGAGAACTTGTTATCACAGATACTAACAGACTGCCAAATGGCATTAGATAATACATGGGATAGGTCAGATGATGGCTTCATTGCTATACAAGAAAATATATACGATATAGCTAGTAAATATGATTTACAAGTAGATGGTACATATACAGTAGACTGCTCACATTGTGAGAATGGAACTCAGCACCTTAGTAATTATATAACGCAAGTTTGTGATTATTGTAATGGTACAGGAGAAATAGAGAAATAAAATGAGTAAGATAGGAAGATATATTCTTGAAAAACAAATAATAAATATTGAAGCTATGTACGATAAGAAAATTACTAGACGAAGGTCATTAAATGAATTAAGACAAGAAAAAGAATTTGGTTATGAATCCCCTTTACCTAAACCTTTAGAATGGACAGATAAAGATATGCTGACATTTGCTAGAATAGCTTCTGAAGGAGCTTATGGTGAATATAAGGGATGTAAATCATTAGAATCTAAGTTACTCAAGTATAAACAACTAAAATAAATAAAGAAGACTAAAACGAATCATTTCCGTGATAAATTAACACACAAGTAAAAACACAAGTAAAAACACAAATGAAAACTTAATGGAGTGTCTAATTTTTAAAATTTAAGATGATGAAAAAAAGAAAATTTCCATTTTGTAGTTGGCTTGCTAGTAGTAAGCCAGCTTTAATTAGCACTATAGCATTACATTTGATTTTAGTATTATTAGTAGTATCTATTATTAATATTTTAACAGAAAAATGGATTGTAAATAGTGTAATAATTTTTACGGTAATAATTTTGATGTGGTTCTGGCAAAGAACTGTTAGAAATTATTTTAATGATTAAAGTTAGTCGCTTTGTTAAAGAATGCAAGAACCTTTACGGTTCCTGCATTTTTTTTTATATTCGATTTACTCGTCGAAAGGAAGAAGTCCTGTTTCTACAGTATCGGTAAGTATGCTATATATTGAGTATGTTATTCCTCCTTTAGAGGTATTAAAGAAGTTGTTTTTCACCCAATCAGATGATGGAGCATTAGTCATACATGCTATCCACTCATAATTCTTTTTAGATTGAATTACATGCTGATGAGAATCTCCTTTAAATACAATAGGTTTAAGATGAGAACGTCTATCACAAACTGCATCTATAATAGCTTCTATTTTATAGTCATCTTTGTCATCAATTTTGGCGGGGAAAGGTCTAGTAGCAAATTGCTTATCTTTACCGTGCATAATCATAACTGGTTTTCTAGTTCCAGGTAAATTATATCCTAATGCTAACTTCTTAGATATCACTATAGGAGTACCGAACTCATATTGAGCCATTAGTTGAAACTTTTGAAGTGTAAAATGTTCAAAATCTCCACCATGATTTGAATTAGAAGTTCCATATACAGAAAGAGGAATCTTTTCTTTGTGTAATTCTTGTACTATAGTATATAAGAAAAGAACTACTATGTCAGATTGTTCAATATTTGACATGTTTTGAGGCAACTTATGTCCACCTCTTGTAGTTTCGGCGTTAAATCCATCAACTAAATCTCCTAATAAATTCAATACTGTTGATTGATATGCTTTTGTAGCGAATTTCTTTTTAATGAAAGCAACTATTTCATATGCTACGTCAATAATGTCTTGCTTTGTCCAAGTAGCTTCCCAAATACTAGAACCTTCAAAATTTGGGTCCATTCCTACATGAAGATCAGCTATATTCATTATTAGAATATTTTCTCCTTCTTTAACTTCTGTTGGTATTTTAGGATCGATTCTATCTTCAATCATATCTTTGAAGTTATCAAGCCAGTCGTCAGATGTTCTGTTGTCTTTTTTGTAATCGGGGTGAAAAGCAATATTTAATTTATCTTGACCATTGTGATTAACAAATTTATATGAGCTCACCGCAGAAGGGTCGAGACCATATTTTTCACATTCTTCAATTAGTCTATCTTCGATGTTTGCTTTTTCTGGTTTTTTCTTATCTTCAGGTTTAGGAAAATCAAAATTTATAGATTTAGAATTATCATAGTCTTTTGTATCTGTAGTAGATTCAAAATCAATAAGTCCTATTTCTTCTATTGTTTCGACAACCTTATCAATAAGGCCTGCTTTTTTTAAAATATCATATACATGACTTCTACATGTTCTATCTGTAACATCAATATTATATTTATTTTTTATAAATTCTCCAATTTTTCCTCTTTTCATTCCTGACTTAAAAGATTTAATAATATAATCTTCATTAGAATAAAAATATCTTTTTATACCAGTTTCTTCTCCCATAATGTTTTTAATTTACATGAATTTTTTTACGTTTTTGACATATTCTCCATAGTCATACCACGAACTTATTTGTCCATAATAAGGAGTTACATCTCTCCAGTATCTTCCTGCTTTTGTTTCTCCTTTATGATATCCACTTTTATATACTGACCAATCTTCCCATGTAACTAATGGTTCTAAAGAATAGCCTATTGCTTTTGCTATTTTTTCTGTCATACCTAAAGTAGCTGATGGAGATCTTAAAATCTTTGGAACTTCTAAAGGATTTATCCAGAAACCAACTTCAGATTTTAATCTATACATTTGATATACTGTAGCATTAAGTAATAAACTATCATCGTCATCTCCTCCTATTTCAGCTAATGCATTTACTACTACAATAAGTAAAGCAAATGTAGCAAGTTCTGTGACTGTAGATTTAATTGCAGATTTCTTCCATTCAGGAAGATTATTATATCCATTTTCTCCTCTATATGCTGTCATTAGTGCTATACCTTCAGTATCTCTAACTAATTGTCTCATGAAGTTATAAGCTATACGATAATTACCTCCGATGTGAGCTCCTAATTGTTGATTAAATGCATATTCTACAGAAGACTCTACTATTTTATGTTTTTTAAATTCTTTTCTAGTTTTAAGACTATTAGTAACCTTATTACTTCTTAGAAATTCTTCAAATGTTGTTTCTGTAGGAATTCCTGCTTCATTTGGGACCATTCTTTTTTCATTTCCAGAATTAAACTTCTCTGGAGCAAAACGTCTATCAAATCCAGGCTGTAACCAACTTCTAAATAGCAAAGCAAGTCTATATTGCCATTGTTTATTAGCAGCAGCTTTGGTAAGTTTAGAGTAGTTACCGTGACTTCTTCTATATAATGCTTTAATTCTTTCAGTTAGTTTAGCCATTTCTTCATTACTAACAGAACTAGTTGTAATGTTATCTTCTTTCTTTAAAGTTTCAAATACTGAAGTAAGAGCTTCAAATTTTTTCTTTTCTGCTTTATTATTAGCTACTCCTTCTTTTACCATATACTCTTGAAAGCTATAAACTTTTCCATCTATTACTTTATGAGAAAGTAGTATTGCTACAGCTTGTTCTACTTGAATTTCGTGCTCTCCTCCTTCTTGCATTAATTGACTAGCATTAGACATAAATCTGTTTGCTGCTACATGAGAAGGTAAAGGTTTGCCAAAATCATCAAATGCTTGAAAAATATTATGCTGATTCATAAAGATATTAATCATATTGTTATTATATCTCTTAGTAGCATCAGATAAAAAACCAGGTAAATTTTTAGCATATATTACTTTAGCTTTTCTTAAATGAGTACTAGTATAAAATTGGCCTCCTCTACCTTCAAAGAAGTTTGCCATATTACCCATTGTTAAATTATTTAATGCTGAACGAGGATTAAATCCTAATTGAACTGTTGCTGTAAGTCCTCTTATTGTATCTGCTGTTTTACCAACATTTAAAGCTCCTTCAGATTCTATATTTTTAAATTCTCCATATAACTGCATATCAACATTGTCAACAAGCATTTTATACGCATTAGATTCTATTGCACTTTTAGTAGCTTCTTTAGTTGTTCCCTTAGTTAAATATTTTTTAGAACCTAATTTTTGTGTAACTTGTCTTTTATCAGATAGTAACATTTTAATTCCTTCTATTTCAGTAACTATGCCATTCATAGTTTCATAATTATCAGCCATAGTTACAAATCTAGAAAGAGAAGATTCTAAATCTACTGATATATCATTAGGATCAATTGCTTCATGACTTATATATTTAATAGGAACTACTTTGATAACTTTACCATTTTCATCAGTTAAAGTTTCTATATATTCAGTTTCGTCACTTGTAAATGTAAATTTTTCTTTAGTCGATTTAATAGTACTTTTTATAACTCCTGTAGAAGATTTATCTGCTATTCTTTCGTCTAAATTTTTAAGTATAGTAGGAAGTTCAGTTCCTCTTCTAAAGTTTTTATGAATTTTCTTTTGAGCGTTACTGTACTCTAAATGAAAGAAGTTTAAAAATCTAAGTTGAGGAGCAGGTAAAGCTTTACCTTTTTCTGAATTAGGGTGAATATAATGACCAGTTAACTTTCCGTTTCCATCTCTTTCAAGCATAAAATTATACATTGCTTCATGAGATACTTTCTTACCTTGAAACTTTTGAAGAAGTTCTGCCTCTACTCTTAATTTAGTTTGTTGAAAATATTGTTCTCTTTTAGCTACTTCGTTCTTCTTTCTCTCTATTGCTTTTGCTACTAATGCTAATACTTGATCTCTAGAATCAGCCATAGCTCCAAACTTAGCAGTAAGATTATGAACATCGTCTGTCATATGGACAAACATACTTTGAAGTTTCTTTTTAGTAAGATTAGGATCAGAATTAAACTGCATTAGAAAATCAGCTCCTAAGTCATATGCTAATGTTAGATAAGCCTCTCTAGCACTTCTTATATTACTTTTAATTACAGCAATATATTTATTTCTAAATTCTCTATTTATTACTTCTTCATCAAATCTAGGATCGCTAATAGCAATACCTTTTATTTGACCGAAGAACTTCGTAACAACATCAAAACTAGATAAAGCGTCTATTGCTTTTTCTAATCGTTGAAGTTGTTTTCTTTTATCTTCTTTTGTTGCGCCTTTAGCCCAATACTTATCTTCTATATTTGTTATACTTTTAATATCTATATTATTAGAACGTTCAAATCCATACCATATAAAATTTAATACTGCAGTACTAAATTCTTTATCTCTAATTTTTCTAGTTATAGAGCTTATTAGTTTATTCATTTTTGCTACTCCTCCTTTTTGATTCTTAGCTTCATAGATAGTCTTCTTCTTTCTTAGAATATCTATAGAACGTCTAGCTAAAAGTTCGAGCTTTCTTAATGATTCTGCAGATTTATCCCCTTTTTCAAGAGATTTAGTTTTTTCTTTAATGACTTTTTCCTCTTTCTGTAATTCTCCAAGAGTCATAGTATTAGCTTCATTAGTATGAAAAGTTCCAGCTACTTGTACCTGTGTATGAGTTGCTACTGCTACTGTTCCTACTTTAGAGTCAAAACTAGCTACGTTAAGAAACATAGGTTTTATTTCTCCTATAGAAGGTACAGGAAAATGACCAGAGTAACCTGAAGAATCGAATTGTCCAGCTTTCTTTTTATCAGAAGTAAATGTATCAAAAGAATCTAGATTATACATCAACATTGGTTCGCCTTGCTTATTTACAGCAGCTGATACATTTATAGGACGATTAAGAATAACTTTTTTTGTTCCGTCTCTTTTTGATATAGCCTGAGCGCTTCCTTTACCGAATCGGTCATTTAATTCTTTAGCGTGAGCTGAAGCAGCCTCTCTAGTTTTATGATTAGGAATAAGAATATTATCTTTAATATAATCATAGTTATAATACAATTCCCAGTTACCAAAAAACTGTTTAAAATCTTCAGAATGAATTTTTATGAATACACTGTCTGCAATATCTTCACCATAAGTATCTGTTAACTCTTTATATAGTGTACTTTTTCCTTTACCAAGGGTGTCTAACGAACATGCCATTATATACAATTTTTTCTACCGTTTAAATCATTAATTTTTGCTACTGTAAGAGCATCTGGATAAATGTCTGCAAAATCAGATTTTTGATCAATGTTATACGCCATAAGTTTAAAAGGTATCCCTTCTCTTTCTATTACATTGTAAGTTGCTCTATCTCCTTTGTCTCCACTTTCCTTCTTAAATAAAACGTTTTGCTTAACACTTTTATCAAAAGTAATGAAATAATCTACAAATCCCATGTCTTTATCAAATAATTGTCTATTGCTATCTGTTGCAGTAAAGGCTTCTCCTTGTATATGTTTCTGATCTATCTTCTTCATTTTAGGAATAAGATTCCGTGCTTGAGTATTATTTTTTACAAATCCTTCGAAGAATCCTTTAAAGAATTTTCCATTTTCAAATACTGTATAATTATTATTAAAAAACTCAATCATTGATTCCTCTTTCCCTGGTTGTAAGGATAATTGTCTATCGCTCCACACTTCTATAGGGATTAAATCTGCATAAGAATTAGGTCCTGAATCAAATCCTTTAGATAGAACTTGATAGTAAACTAAATTTTTAGCTAAGTCTCGAACTTCTGGTAAAGGATGTTCATATAATTTTTTAAAAGAATGAGTTATATTATTGATTTCTTTTACGTCGTTATCATATCCAAACTCAAACATTAAAGATTTAACTTCACTAAAAGGAACTTCTTCTCCCCTTCCATTTACAGTTATTTCTTTATTTTTAAAATTATCAGGATGAGGAAATAATCTATTTAAAAATGCATTTCCTTTAAGACTGAATAAAGCATCCCCTTCTTCTGAATCTTCAATCTGAGTCTTAATACTTATTAATTGTCTATCTATAGAATTATCTCCTTTCATTAAGTAATTAATAGAAGCGGTTGAGAATAATGGAGAAATAGGACTTACAATATGTCTTTGACTAAACATATAAAGTAAAGAGTGTTTATTAATTACTTTATAATCTTCAGCTGTAAATCTTCTTTTATTCAATCCTTCTCTCATTAATTCTTTAGCTTTATTTATTCCACTCTTTTGAAAAGGGAAAAATAAATCAGACAATTCTTTAGCTGTTTCTAATCCACCTCTAAAGGCTTTAGATAATCTAAAATCATCTCCTCGAACTAGTCCTTCAAATCCAGTAAAGAATCTATTTCTTCCATTAGGATTATCATCGCTTTCTAAATCTTCTACTTCTTTTAAAATGGCGAAAAATTCTTCTAATTGAGCAACATTTGAAAATTTAACTCTATCAGCATTAAGAATTTTATTTAAATTATTCATCATTCTACCTGCATCGTGATAAAGAATAAAATTATTTATAACTTCTTCTTGACTCAATGCATCCTTTACATCTAGACCTATATTATCTTGAAGTTCTTTAGTTGATATATTAACAGTTCCATTTAGACCTTCTATTTTTATATTATTATATCCTTTTTCTTTTAAAAACTTATTAGCTAAAGTTCTAATTTGAGAAGGATTACCATTTTCATTAATATAGTAATTAGTAAATTCTCTAATGATAGGCTGATTTCTAAAGTACGCTGCAATTTCTCCTGGATCTCCAGTTAATTCATCTTTGCCTTTAACTTGTAATCCATTGTTACTAATCCCTGAAGAGATAATTAGGGATGTAACAGGAGATGTAAATGCATTATCATTTAATACTTCCATCATCGGCTCATTAGCATTATCCACAGACATATTCAAGTGCTTGTTGAAATGTTCTGTAATTGGATTACCTAATTCATCGTATTCTTCAGATACATTTTGAATATTTTTGCCGTCAAACTTTACTGAGTATTGCTCATTTAATAAAACAGGTTGCTTAGAGTGTTGTCTTATTGCCTGACCATTTAATGCTACAGCATAAATACCAATACCAATTTTACCCATTTTATTTCTTATCTCAAGGTCTATTTCAGTAGACCAATTAGCAGGATCTAACTCAGAAATATAATCTTTTAACTTTGGAGCCATTATTTCTACTAATTGAGGAAACGTTTGAGAATCTACAGAAGTAATAAGCTCTTTACCTACTATAGGATTAGTAAGAATGCCTAATGCAATATCTAGAAATGCATTTTCTAATGACTCTCTTTTAGCGCCGTGGAGATTTTCAAGATCATAAGAAACTTTTTCAGCTACTAATTTAGGATTAAGTTCTTTAAACTTTTTATTTAAAAATGATAATGTTTTTTTCCTAGCTTCTATAAGGTCTCCAATGTCTGCAACTCCTGAATCAGAGATTATTGTCATATCTTGGACATAGTCTTCATCTTCCATTAACTTGCTAGCATCTTTTCTAGAAATGTCAAAACCTCTCTTTTTCATTTGTGAAACAAAAGATCCTTTTTCGTCAAAGACATCTCCATTTTTAGTTTTCCATTTGATATCATAGTTAGGCATCATTAAGAATAACTTATCAATATCAAAATCCGACCCCATTTGAGTAGTAATTTCTCCAGGTACAATTATTGCTTTTCCTTGTGCGGGAGTTAAAATCTTTCTAATTCGTAAAGGTAGCATAGATGATTTACCCTGAGTTGGGATACGATAACCAACTATATTTCGTAATTCTTCAGGGAAACTTTCAGGGTCTACAATGAATTCTCCAGTAACAGGATGTCTAGGTAATTTTAATCTTTCAGCTAATTTATAAGGTATGTCTACTTCAGCAGCTTCAATTTTGACTATTGTTATTTTATCGCCTTTCTTTTTTGTAACATGATAATTATCTCCATTATATTGAACTATTCCTCCTACGGATATTTCTTTGGCGCTTTTAAACTTGCCTCCTCTTACATTTACAAAATAAGATATTGATATATCTTTAAAATCTACTACATGTTTCTCGCCGTGAATAAACTTAAGTTCTTTACTAGTTTTATGAGCTCCAAACTCAGCAATTTGAACTAGAGATTCGCCATTAATAGTTTGACTCATTACGTTATTCTTTACTAATGAAAGAATAATTTGTTCAAACTTATTTTGAATAGTTGGAAAAGCCAAAGGAACTTTAAAATTAGAACGTTCGACATCTTCTACAATGCTATCAACAATAGCTAGGGCATCTAAGTAGTTATCAGGAAGATCTCTTTCTTCTCCAGATTTCTCAAGAATATTTCTAAGATTTTGTAAAAACTTTTTAGTTGATTCTTTATCTTGATTAGAAGCAAGAAATTTATCGTATCCAATTTCTTTAAATAACTTTTCTCTTCCATTTTCTATCATTGCTTCAAGAACATCATGATATTTTTCAATCATTTCATCTCCTTTAACAATCTTTCCTCCAACATTAAATTCATAATTAGAATAGTTCTTTCTTAAATTGGCTACGATTAACTTCATTAACTGAGAACCTAATTTAGAATCTCTAACTTTACTAGGAATAGTTTGAGGAACTCTTTGGAATCTAGTTTCTAATTCCATAGAATGAAGGTCATCTAAATTAGAAATAAGTCCACTTTCATCATATTTTAATTCTGTTATATGTTCTGCTCCAACTTTAACAGCAGAATCCATATTTACTTCATCAATATTCATTTTCAACATAGCTTTTCTAAGTTGCTCAAAATGAGGATAGTTTTTAGTAAACTCCATTAACAAAGGCATTGTCGAGTGTTTTATAAGAATACGAACCATCTTACCGTTTTTTAAATACATGCCATCATGGTATGTTTTAATAGGTGTAAGTTTAGGACGAACTATTACTCCATCTTCTCTTACATATTCGAATTTGCCATTTATGTTTCTAGAAAGACGATCTCTAGAGTTATAGTTTTCGTAAGCTTTTTGATGTTCATCTGTCCACATATCATGAGCTTGCATCTTTCTCATATGCTTGTCTAATGTAGTGAATCCCATAGCATCCGTTTTATTGGACCCTTTCCCTTTTCTATATGCTTTAACTGGTTTTTCTCCAAATACAGAAGCTAAGAAATCTAAATTGACTGTGTCTTTCTTATAAATATCTTTGATTACAGCCATGTTATAAGTAGGCTTATCTCCATATTCTATTCCAGGAATAAAGTCAGATTGAAAACTTTCTTGTCCAGGAGTTCCTAATCCACCAACACGCTTAGACCAAGCTTCAGTACTTTTATATAATGAAAGATCTCCTGTCAACATTTTAATAAATGACATCTTACTAACATGACCAGCAATAATAAAATCTCTATAGAATGCATCAGGGTTTTCTCTAAACTCAGATACACTTCCTGACTTAGTATAAAGTTTAGCTAGAGCACTATAATCTAATTGAGCTTTCTTCTTATTCTTATTTGATTCTATTCCGTATTCGTCTAATCTTTCTTTTAAACTTTCTACTTGAGAATCTATAAATTCAGTTATATCTACATAAGAATCTTTATCTTTTTTGTTTTTAATTAATTGTTCTCTTTCTATATTATCTTTAGATATGAGCATTGCTTCATCTAGCCATATTTCAACATCTTCTTCAGCTAATACAGACTTATCTTCTTTTGAAGATTTAGCATAAGCTAATAATTTTTTTACTGCTGGATTATCAGATTTGTTTAAAAAAGGGAATTGATGAAATTCAAGACCTCTATAGTTACCTTTGCTATCTGGAGTAAATAATAACTGAGTTTTATTTCTAGAGCTTATTTTTATCTGTTCTGAAACTTGACCTATTCTCATTAGGTCTTGATAAATCATTCCCTTTAATATATTATTAATACTCTTTTTAGAATATTGGTGTAATCCTTTTTGTGTAGATATTCTAGGAAGACTTACAAATACTCCTCTATTTCTATCAGCCATTGTAGGAAGAGCTATTTTCATAGTACCCTTACTAGAATTATTTATAAATAAGTTAAGCCTATTTAATGTTGTTGTAACTGGAGTAAGAGATGAATAATCAAAAGTATGGTCAACTTCTCCTTTCATTTTGAATCCATCAAAGTCTTCAAATTTAAATATTTTAGTAAAGAAGTTATTATGTGCTCCTTTAGGATGAGTAGCCATTATAGAACTTAAGAATAAGTCATCATATACACTCTCTGTTTGTCCTTGAGGAAATAAAGCTTTGTCTCCTTTATATTGTTCTACAAACTTATTCCAATAAGAATCAGATAAAGAAGATCTGTATTTCTTAAATGCATTAAATATTCTACTCATCGTAGTATGCATATTAACAGGATATACAGATTTGTTAGCGCTATTTATAAATGAACCTTGACTTTCAATTTCAAATTGTTCTCCTATTCTAATAAATCGTTCAATTATTCCTGACTGTTCTTTGTAAGGATCTCTATTATCTATTAATGAATCAATAAGAACTCCGAATCCTCTCTTATTATTAGAATGAATAGATTGACCAGAATAAACATATCTATATAGTTCTCCACCTTTCAATAAATTATTATCTATAATTAATCCTTCATCTAATAATTTCTTAAAATCAACTTGTCTAATATCAGCTCCAATAGTATTCATAAAACTAATTAAAGCGTCAATATGACGATCCTCAATTATAGAATCTTTTGTTCTAATCTCTTTTATAATCTTATATTCTCTTTCAAGAAGAGCGACTTTATTTTGATTAATCTTGAACTTAAGTCCCTTAAGTTCAAATAAACCTAATCCATCAGGACGGTGAGCGCTAGCAGACCATCTTCGACTTAACATTCTTCCTACTTTATTTTGATTGGAGTTAAAGTATTTAATCGATACTGTAGGCATTCCTGTTTCCTGATCATATACTACTTCTTGAGTTCCACCTATAAAATCAACATAAGTCATTTCCATATTAGAATAGAAAGAAGCGATAAACTTTAGATCTTCTAAGTTTCCTCTCTCCATTTTTTCTTTAAGCTGTCTGTACACATAGCCTACAGCTGGTTTTTGAGCTGCATTTCTTTTAAGTTCTGACATCATAGAGTTCCAATCAGTAGTATTAGTAACAATATGAGCTACATCCTGATACATTTCAGAGAATGGCATAAACTCAGTAGTTCCTAAAAATGACATAGAAGGTCTTCCGTCAGGAGTATACTTAACTATTCTAGACAAAAAGTTTTTAACCTTTTGAGATAAAGTATCTTTTCTATTATTTTCTATGGCTGCTTTACTATGATCTTTTTCTCCACTACCTAAAGACTCTTCTTCAGCACTTTCAACTAAATCTCCTTTTATAGTATATCCAAAACCTTTTAATTCTTTTTTAGCTAATTCTGCCCATCCTCTATATGTAGTATTGCCTGACTCATCTTTTTTACTATACCAGTTCTGGTAGATACTAAAAAGTTCTTTCCATTGTTTAGTCCTTTTAACTCCTGTAGGAAGTGTAAGGTCTCCATTGGTCATTCTTTGATAAAGTGCTTTAGCATCTTCAACGTTTATAGCTTCGTATTTATTAGTTTCAGGATTTAATTTTCTGAACATGCTTTTAACAAATATAGATCTGAGATTCTCCATTACTTCGTTAGGATCAACATCTTTAATGTCTTGCATATCTATAGTAGTAGCAAACTTACTAGTAATAATATTTATTACTGATTCAACTTGATCAGTAGTAAAGTCATCATAAATAGAATACTTATCTTTCTTTCCTTTTAAATACTTAAATCTTTTTTGAGCAAATTTACCACCTTCAATATCTTTAAAGAATGTATCGATAGTTGACTTATGACTCATATAGTCTTTAATATGTTTCAATAAACTTTTAAAGAAAGCAACTAGTCCTTTCTCAGTAGGAGCATAAGTTCCTTCTGATTCAACAAACATTCTAAATTCATCAGCTAGTCTTTCTTCTAGCACCATTTCATTTAACTCTTCAACTATATCTTTAAATTCTTCATTAGATACTTTGACTCCGTCTTTAGTTATTACTAATTTGTTGTCTAATACACTCATTTCATAACCTTCTTGCGAACCATATTCTTGAAAGTATCCTCGATAGTTATCAATGGATACATTCATGTATACGTTTCTAGGGTCTTCATTTTTATAGTATCTTTCTTTTGCTAATTTTAATATCTTTTTTCTTTTAGCGGGAGTAAGGAATCCAGAAAAGGCAGCGTGAAATGCTTCATGATATGCTGTTCCTATAGGAGAATTTAAAGATAAATAAACAAGTCCATCAGTATATGATCCTGCTGCGTAAGCAGGAATATGATTTGCTATTTCTACTATTTGAGTAGCAGAATTAAAAGGAATGCCTCTTTGTTCTAACCAAGTTTTAGCTTCATCTAATTTAATAATTCCTTCATGTTCAATTCTAAATGTTTCAACAGAATTAAAATCAGGGTCCATATCCATAATGGTAGGTTCTGTTTTATTATTAATCCAGTTATCATTAGCAAGATAAGACTTAGTAAATATTTGAGCTTTAATTTTAATTGCTTCAGATCTACTTCCATAAAAAGAAACAGCATCTTTAAATAATTGAGATGGTTTTCCATTACGGTCCATTTCTATATGATTTCCATTATTATTAAACCATACTGTAGTTGCAACTTCTTTACCTAGAGATGCTTCCATCTCTTTAAACTCTTTTGTATTTATATTAGGACAATATCTCATTATTTACATTTATTTTTTAAGAATGCTTCAGCTTCTGCATCATTTGAATCATCTTCAACATCTAAGTCAAATGATTCAGTTGGATCAGATGTTGCACTTTTTCCTGTGAATACTTCATTTCCAATTCTAGGAGGTAATTCTTTTTTGATGATGTCGCTTTCTTCTAATTGAATAAGTCCATTTGATAATGGAGATATATACTTATTTGGAGTCTTTACTAGCTCTGTAGTAAGAGTCACATTCTTAAGTTCAATTTCGCTATCAGTTTCGTCGTATTCGTACTCAGTACTCACCCCTAAAATATTTATAGAACCTACGGGAACTCCGTATTTCTCCGTTATAATTTTATATGCTGTTTGTTGGTTAGACCAATATTCTACTTTCGATGTATATCTTCCTCCTCCAAATATATTTTCAAATATACGGTTTTTATTTTTCTCAGTGAGCTTAATATTTTTAAAATCTATAATATGAGCAATTCCATTCTTATCTATTGCTATTAAATCGAGAGTTCCTCCTATACCAGAAAGACCAGATAGTTGAGCTTCTTTATTATTATATTGAGCAGTAATAAATACATCTTTAGATACTATAGTATGTCCACTAGCAATAAGCTCATCGTAAACATTACTAAGTATTAGCTTCAATTTAGTCACTACATCTTCTCCAACTTTTATGTTGTATCCTGATTCTTCGTTAGCTTTATTAGCTTCTTTTTGAATAGCTTCAAAATTAATTTTGTTGCCAGCAAAGATTTCTCTACCTAAGATATCGACTAAATTACCTACAGCTGCACCAGCAATTACATCAGGCTTAGATGAATCTATAGGATCTCCATTGATATATCTAACAACAGCATTAGATTGTCTTTCTATTAGTTCATTAGTTTCTGTATCTAGATAAACACTTTCGTCAATTATATCTCCATACTCGTCTTCTAGTTCTACAGTAGCAAGTTCAAAGTTATCTGACTCTTTAACTATATCATTAATCTTAGCAGTAGTTACTTCTTGAGCAGTACCTTTATGTTTCTTAACTGCTTTAACTTTTCGTGTTTTAGGAGGAGTAAGTTCTTCTGAAAATAAAGGTTCTGATTTTTCTTTTTTTACTTCTTTCTTAGTCTCAACTTCACTAATCTGTTCAATTTTGAATTGACCTTTAGGGATTATAATTTTATTACCAATAACCTTAACTTCCCCTGCTTCTTTTATTATCTCATTAGAAATGTTTTTAGGTATTTGTATTAACCAATATCCATTATCTTTTAGTTCATTATAGGCATCTTCAGCTTCCCAAGTATTTATATCATAGCCCCATTCATCATCAAATCTTGCTTCAGCACCCTCAAGTTGACCTTCACCATATCCTACAGCAGTTTCTAAATTATCTGTCATTGAAACTCCTTTACTTTTTAAACCTGCTCTTTTATATAAGTCATCTTCTATTCCATAAAGAACAAGATTGCCATCTTTATCAATAGTTGGCTTTTCTATTTGACCTCTATAGTAGCTTTTATTATCCTGAGTTATGTTTCCTTCAACCTTACTAATTGGTTTAAACTCATTTCTTATAGCATTTAAGTATGCAGTTCTTTCAGAAACATTAACTAACATCACTCCTTTAAAAGAAGCTGTTAACGCTTCTCCTAATATAGCAGATGCTTGAGCGTCTCTTCTTTCTTTAAGTAATCTAAATTTCTCTTTCCCTCCTCTAGGTAAATCTTTTTTAATCTCACTTTCATTTAATTCTATATCTGTATTTTTATCTACAATAGCTATAGTTACATCTTCTATTTTTCTGTCAGATGTTCTATCTCTCATACTCATAGTCTGAACTTTCAATATTCTACCATCTTCTTGTTGAACTTCCATTATCCAATTTTCTTCACTTTGAGTAGGTTGACTTATTGATAATACTTCAACCTCACTAGTTTGTTGTGTTGGTTTGTATAAAAAACTGTTTCCAGATTTAATTGCCAACCCCCTTTTTACTAGACTTTCCCAAACTCTTTTAGCTGATTCCGAAGTGCTTATGCCAGAACTTAATGTGTATCCAAGGTTTGCCATATAGTTTGCAACTTCTACATAAGCACTTACTCCAAATCTTTCACCTTTATTTGAATCTTCATATATCTCTACTCCAGCAATAAAAGCTTCTCCTGTACCTTTAGGTATAATTCCTTCTTTGAAATTTCCTTCAAAACTTACACTTATATCTCCTATTACCTTATTGCCTTGTTTTATTGCAAAAATTCCAGTATCGGGACCTATGTTTACATCTATTGTAGGTTTTCCAATATTTACTTTAGGTATTTCAACCTCACTAGTTTGTGGTTGAGTAGTTGCCTTATTTAGGAAATAATCTAAAGCTGTTGCATGAGAAGGTCTTCCTAAATCTTTATAGTAATAAATTGTCTTACCTTTTAGTTCAGGAACTTTAGCCAATAAAGCATCTCTATAATCTTGCATTACGTTTGTATCTCCTTTACCTTCTAACCAATCTAAAAATCTAGTAACTGATACAACAGTCTTTTCTTTTATAGCCGCATAAGGACCAAAAGGATTACCTACAGCATTATCTTCAAGAGCATCAATCATATTCTGCTCTGTCTTACCCTCAGTTCTAAATGCTACTACTGCCCCAGGTTGAGGAGATTTTCCTTTAACTATATCAATATCTACCTTACCTCCTTTAGGAGCTGTTTCAGTACCTAAATCAACCTCACTAGTTTGTGTTGATTTACTAACAAACTCTCTAAATCCTTGTACATCTTCTTTAGAACCTAATTCATGCAATTGCTCTTTTGATTTGATTACTGCTTCAAAATCATCTATTGTTTTAAATTCAGATTTTAATGGGCCTTCATAATTATTAGGAGCTTCATCATAAGCAAATATAGCATCATACCCTTTTGGGAAACTTTTACCATCAGGAGACGTTACAGTAGAACTAACAAAAATATTCTTAGCATTTACTATTATATAGTTTTCTTTTAATTCTTGCTTTAACCGTTTAGCTTTATTTCCTACAATATCCTTCCAATGCTCTTTGTTTTTTGATAGCCAAATTCCTTGGACTCTACCTAAAATATCTTCACCTATTTTTTCTCCTATTGGTATATTTTTCATACTCCAATGATGAAATATCTCATTTGTTTGACTATCAGGGAATATAGTGTCTAAATAATTAGAATATTGTTGTTCTGTACCTATATTAGATAATTCCTTATTATCTTTAAATACTTCAGACACACCTTCTTTAACCTCAGTAGTTTGTGTTGGTTGAGGAGTACTCGCTTTTACTGTTTTTTTAGTTGCAGGTTTCTTTTTAGAAACTTCATCTATTTCATAGTCTACACCTTGGTCAAAGAAGAAACTTCCATTATGTCCCCAAAGGTCAGATTGAAGAATAGAGTTTGCATCATTAGGTCCTTCAGCAGGAGATTCAGCATTTTCATTTCCATCTATATCTTTAGCTCCAGTTAAGTAATCTTCGTATGAGTTATACTCTTTACCACTAATAGGACTAACATAATTCTCTCCTGTTCTTAAGTTACTATTAATAACATTAAATTTCTTTTTGTTTAACAGTTCAGAAATCATTCCCTTAAACTCTTCTAAGGTTACTTCTTTCTTTATTGTTTTTCCTTTTTTATCTTTTATAGATTGTAGGCTTTTTCCTTTTAAGTCTAATGCTTGAAGAAACATGGTCATCTTTTCTCCTTTTAAACCTTTATTTATTTGAGCATGATCTATTTTATATATTATTCCTTTATGTTTGAATCTTATAAATTTAGATTTTCCTGTATTTATAACTTGAAAGAATTTATCATATTCCCTAGATAAATCTGAATCATAGTTAGAATGAGTAATTTCATTTATAGCATCATAATCTCCCATGAGTATTAACTCTTCTACTTTATCTTTAGCTTCTTGAGTTAAGTTACTAGTAGATAATTTAAATGGAACATATATTCCACTAGGATTTATTACAGCTGCCCATATGTGACCTTCTTGGTCTCCTTTCATTTTTTTAATTTCAGACCTAGAAACATCAGATGCTATTTTAGGATCTAAATCTCTATCGTAGAATCTAGGTTCAGATGAAGTATCAGTTGCTTTTGAGGTTCCCTCTGTAGAAAGAATAATAATAGGCGCTTCATTAGTTAATTCAAAACCATCTCTAGTTTCTACCCAAGCAGTACTTAAAGAATCATGAGCACTTTGAAAAACTTTTTCTCCAGTATTATGGTCTATTCTATTTCTAAAGTTAGATGCATTAGAAGAATACATCTCTTGTTTAACTTTCTGATTCTTAATCGTAGCCTTAACTTCGTCTTTAGTCTTTAATGCGTCAAAGATTAGTTTTCTTTCCTTAGTATTTCCTGCTTGTAATAATCCTACAGGAGCCCAATTCTTTCCGTCTTTATAGAATACATATATAGGAGCGTTAATAAATTCTTCTCCAGGTTCTACATCTTGCTCTTCTGAATATTTAGTAGGAGTATGAACAAACTTAACTTCGTGTCCTTCTTTAACATTAGGATTGTTTAACATATCAAAGTTAAATACATAAGGTTGATCCTCTAAAGAACCATCTTTTAATTTACTTTTTCTTTGTTCTATTTCTCCATTATCATTAATTAATAACTTATGAGAAGGAGATTTAACAATTAATCCTGTAGCTAATTTTACAGTAAAGAATCCTGATTGAGGATTTTCTGTTTCTTTAGTTGAATGAATTATATTTATACTTTCTATTTCTCCAGCTTTTGATTGATATACTGCTAGTTCCTTTTCTGTAAAAGGAATTCCGTCTCTCATTTTCTTAGCTATTCCTTCTAAGATTTCTTGAGAAACATAATCTTCATCTACAAATTCTTCCCAAGCTTCCTCAGAAATAATAGTTTCTACGTCCTCTGTAGTCTGTTGCTCATCTTCAGTAGATGTCTCATCCACATCTTCTTTAAATGGACTTTCTTCTTCATTTTCATTTTCATATTGTTCTTGTTCTTCATTACGGCCTTGTTCTTCATTAGGACCTTGTCCAAATCCAGCGGCTTCTAATTCAGCTTGTTCTTCAGGAGATAAATTATCAAAGTTTCCTCCTATAGTATCAGAAGAATTTACAGTTATCTTACCCTTTTCCCCTTCTACTTCTACATTATCACCTGACTCAGATAGAGCTACTGCTCCCACCTCTTCAGTTTCTTCTATATCATCAGCTACTTCTGTTTCTACTTCTTCTCCTCGCTTCTTTGCTTCAGAAACTTCAGTCTGTCCTGTAGGCTCATTGAAGCCAGCTTCTTGGCTAGCTGCCTGTTCTTGAGTTTGTTGTTTAGCTTTTGCTGTATTGTTTGCATAGTCTCTATCTTTAATTATTTTATTCTTAGACATTGGCGTAAGTACGCCTATCTTAAAGTTATCTAAAAATTTGTTAAGTATTACACCTTTAATAGTGTACTTTCCATTTTCTTGTAGTGGTAGTTCTCCTAGTACTTCATATAATTGTCCATTCTCATCAGTCTTATATAATTTAGACTTATTAGGATTAGATGTATTGTATTGAACTGTTACTCCGTGTTCAGGTAAAAATACATTTTCCTCTTCTTTAGAGAACTCATCTACCAATTCTTGGTACAAATATACAAATTCTGATAACTCTGCAACTAACTGAGGGTTAGTAATTACAACAGGATTACCTTTTGAATCATTTAATGTAATAGAAGCTAGGTTTTCATTCTTATCCCATTTAATAGAACTAAGAGGATTTAAAGTACTGAAAGACATTAAGTTATCTCCTATCCAAATACCTAGAGAATCTCCTTCAACAGAGAACTCTAATGGATAAGCGTACTCACTAATCATTCCTATTCCTAATTGTTCTAGAGTTTGTTTAGATGTTCTACCTGATATAATATGAGGAATTCCTCCATCATTAGGAGTAAATGTCATCTCCCCTTCTTCTTGAGAAAGTACTCCGTCTTTACCTTTATAAGTAACTCTGAATACATCTTGGTCAGAAATAAACAATTCGCTAGGAGTAAGTTCTCTAAATCTAGGATCGTTATTTTCACGAAATGCATTTAACTTCTTAGCTAATCTATTTACTCTATGATATCCTTTAAGACCTTTAATTCTTTTAGCTTTGTTATTCTTTTGTCTAGCTCGTTTTTGATATACAGATCTGTTATCATCAACGATAGATTTCATTTCTTCTATTACTGGAGCAAATCTTTTTTTCTCTGCTTCATCTAGAGTCTCTAATATTTCTTCAGCTTCTCTAATCTTAGATTGATTATTGAAATGATTTAAAGGTCTAACATGCTCATAGTATTTACCATCTTCACCTAGTTGAGGTTCTAATGTTGCTTCTTGTCCAGAATTTACATCATTATAAAGTTGTCTAATTTTACCAATCTTCTCATTAGTTTTTACTTGAGCTTTTTGAAAGTCTTCTATTTGAGTTTGATATTCTGTTTGTCCTAATCTAACTAAAGAATTAAGATGAGAATTAATATTAGCTGTATTCCAATTAAGTCTAGTTTGAGCTTTAACTACATCTAAACTAGGAGTAGTTATTATTCTCTTAATTAATTCTTTATCTTTATTACTAAGTTCAATAGAATTTTTAAATTCTTTTTTTGTTGATGCTTTAGAATCTACTCTAAATTGTTTAGCGTTTTCTAATTCTTCATTCCAACTTCCTGATGCCCACTCTCCTGTTTTTTCATCTTTAATTCCTATTTGTTCTTTTAATTGAGTCTTCTCCCACTCGCTCATGTGAGGCTTATTCTTAAGTATGAATTCAGCCTGCTCAATAGATCTCTTCAGGGATTGAATAATGTATTCGTTCTTTAAGTAATCTTGACCAGCTTCAGTAAGAAGTTCTCCAAAATTAAAGTCTTCGTTAGCTTTCATTAACTCGTCCTGTAATCCTCCTTGTTGATCTTTTAATTTCTTTAACTTGTATTTAGCAGAAACCATTGTACCTACATACTTAGGCAGAGTGCTTTTAGTTTCTGCGTTCCACATGTCTTTAATTTCTTCTGCTTCTTTTAAGATAGATGGAATTTCATTTAAAAATTCTTCAGTGACTTGAGACTCTTCTAATTGCTCAGGAGTCATATTTTGAAGTTCTTTAATCTCGTTAACCATTCTATCATAGTTTCCTACAGCTGCAGCTTCCATAACCATATCAGCAACCCCTTGATTTCTTAAGTTATCGTATGCTAACTTAACATCTTTTTCTGCAGCTTCAGCAAGTTGTTTAGATAAGAAAGATATCTTAGCTGCTCTATGTATTTGTTCTTGTACTCTAGGATCTTCTTTCCAATCTTTTTTAAATCCTCCCCATAAACCATCTTTAGATTCTCTACCTGTTATATGTCTAGCCATATTAGCTATTCCATCTCCAGCTCTAGTAATAGGTTTCCCCATAGTGTTCATTGCTACTCCACCTAAAGCACCAAAAAATACTGAATCAAAGAATTCTTCTTCTTTAATATATTCTCCAAGTCTTTCTGAAAATCCTTTTTCTGCTACTAAACCATTAGCATAATCGCTCATGTACATAGCATCTTGAGATACTACATATTGGTATGCTTCTTCAGCCCCCTCTGATGCTCCTATTCCTACTACTCCAAGTGTCTTTTTAAATGCAGACTTAGTTACATCGTCTCCCATTTTAGCTGCTTGACGAATAGATTTAACTCCTCTGGCAGCATTCATTCCTCTACCCAACATCATATATTGAGGTAAATCTTGAGCTAACATTACCCAGTTTTGATTGTATACTTGCATTGCAGCTTCACTAGCTTCCTTTTCTGCAGTCATATAATCTACTCCTGAAAAAATAAGTTTTTGTTTTTGTTCTTGCCAAACTCCGTTAGCTTCCATCATGTTCTCAATGTGACGAGATACTATAGCAGTAGATAATCCTTTGACTCTGTTTCCTCCGACAGAAATAGTCTTTGCAATCTCTATTGATTTTCCTGCTTTAAGAAGCGTTGCTAAATCGCTAGTTTTACTTGATATTCTAGCAGCTTTACCTAATGCTCCTATTTTAGATAATCCTGAAACTGTACCTACTGCAGGTATCATCATTCCTACAAATGACGCTACAGTTGGAACTCCAGAAAGAAACCATTCTCTAGTAGAAGGATTTAATGGATTTTCGTGTATTGGTGCTGCTTCAGCAACATATTCTTTTAAGCTTGAACCAGCGCTTGATAACCAGTTCTCCCAGTCTCCGTCTCCTCCTGAGATAATATCTCCCCAGTGAGTAAGATCACCTAAGTAACCTACACCTTCTAATGTACCACCAACAATTTCTGCTGCAGTTTGAGCAACAGCTCCTCCAAGTTCTCCCCAGAATCCTTGTTCTTCAGCAAGTTTAGCTTTATGCTTTAAACCAGCATATTCTAAACCTTTATATAGTTTATCTATATTTTGTAAATGAACTTTGCCAGGTTTAGTTTCAATATCAGAATATTTTTGTCTAATATCTTTTATTACGTCTGGTCCTCCTACTTGAGTAGCGCTTAATCCTCGACTAGAATATCGATTAGCTTTATTAGCTAAAGATTTAATTTGATCTTTAGATAATGTAAGTTTAGTTACTTTCTCAGGAGGATCACCTGGGAGTCCTGTTATTGGGTCTAATTCTTCCGACATATTATTATTTTATTTTAATAGTTCGTCCAATATGGCATTTATTTCCTTTTGATCTAATTCTCCTGTTTCTGCTAACTGAACTAAGTTTGTCATATCATTTAAAAATTCATCAATGTCATCTTCAGTAGTAAAGTACTTTTCAATAGCATCTTCGCTTTTACCAGTAAGACTAAATACAGCATCAAATCCATCAACCATTCCTCCTCTATATACAGGAACTGTTTTCATTGTTGCGCCAGCATCATTTAAAACATAGTTAAGAGCTAAATTAGCAAGTTCTGTACTTGCAGTTTCTTTTTGAGTAATCAGTTGACTAGTGATTCTACTACTTGAACGAGAGTCTTTGTCGTATGCATAATTTTTAACAACTTCAGAAAGAGGATTTATTTTGTATGCTTGGTCTCTATTTTCTTTCTGATACATTCTTGTTTCATTAGCATAGCTACCATTATTTCCTACAGGCTCTGTCGCATAGATGTCTCTTCTTATTTCTCCTTTTCCTATATCTCCATTCGCTTTCGTGTAAGTATAAGGAATTTTTACATTAAATGTATATCCTTCTCCTACTTCTCCAACTACTTTCCCATTAGCGTCTCGTTCTTTTTTGTCACCATAAAGTTTATCTACTTTAGCATCTGATATTTGACTCAAATCAAAAATAAATCCTGTATATGCTTCATTTCCTAATAATGCCTCTTCTAATGGTCTTCCGTCTCTACTATATAATCCCCAACTACTAGCATTATTATTCATGTCAGCTTCTATAAATTTGTCATTTGCTTTAAATGTTTTAGTACTTCCATTTTTATAAATAACTAAGTCTCCTTTAGGTACACCTAGTCCTACATTATGATTATAATTAACTACTCCACCTTCTCCACTAGCTATTTTATTTTGTTTCCATTTATCTTTATCTAATTGAGAAGTAGCGATTTGACTAAAGTTAGTAGTAAAATCATTTAATATATTATTTTTTTCATATTGTACTTTTCCATCAATACTCGTAATATCTTTAAAATTTACACCATTTTGAGCAGCTACTCCTTCAATTAATTTTGTTCTCCAATAATTAATCTTGCTTGAATTTGCTTGTGGACTTTCTTGTTTCATAATTACTGTAGAACCAAGTGAATGAAGACCATCGCTAGTCACATCTATATCTACTCCTAATTCGTTAAATAATTTTTGAAGATTACCATAAGTTAAGTTGCCTCCTTCAGATACTTCAAAACCGAATAACGTTCCTGCTTCGTTACTTCCTTCTCCACTTTCGAATATTTGTAACGCAGCAGCTAAAGTTTCATTTTCAGAAGTTGCTTGCATTCCAATATTAAACTTATTTAATTCATCTCCTTCTAATCCTAATGAAGCAGCTGTTCCATTAACGATATTACTTATATTTTCTTGTTTTTGATTAGGATCACTATAAGACTTACTTAATATATCTCCCATCCACGTACCTTTAAGAGGAGTAGCATTAATTATAGAAGCTCTATCTACACTTTTATCATATGCTGCATCTAATCTAGCATCTTCTGCATCAAATGTTTTCTTAATAGCATCTCTTTCTGATATAAGATAGTTTAAATAAGCATCTTCTTTAGCAACTTCAATGTTATATGCTTTATCTCTATCGCTATATATTTTATTACCTTGTTCGTCATATGTGATAGGGTCAAACATATGAACAGGTTTCGCTGCTATTTGTTCTTCAAATTCTGTTATTTTAGAATCAAAATCATTCATGTCATTTTTTAAATCTAACATGGTAGTTTTATTACTTTCTGTTTCGTCAAGTTCTAAACCAGTAGGAGCATAAACAACTTTTTCATCTGCTTCTTTCTTTTCTTTTCTTAGTGTGTTTAAAGCAGCAGCATCTGTACCAGTATATTTCATATGAATACGTTCTGAACCAACGCCTAATAGATAATCTTTAATGTAGTCTCCTTTAGAGATTTTTGATTCATCTATCATTCCATCTTCTACTAATGCGTCATACTCTGCGCTTAATTGTTTTCCTGCGGGTCCTTCAACAAAAGATCTAAGTCCAGCTCGTGTTTTATCTGATATATCTTTTCCACTTATTCCTACTTTGCCTTTTTCATAATATATTCCAGTGTTATTTAACTGTTTTTTATAGTCAGCTCCAGACTCTCCCATATTATTATATAGTTTCTCTGCATGTTCTCTTATGTCTACTCCTTCTGTAATAAGATGACTACCAAGTCCAGGACCAAGAAATCCTAATCCTCCTTCTTTAGTATATTCTTTATATTTTTTTTCATAATCTCTGAACCATACTGGAGCATCAGCTATAGCTCCTTTCTTATTTAATTCTTCTCTTCTAGCTAGATATTTATTATGAAGATCTACAGCTGCTTTAACTTTTTTATTATCTGGATCATCTCTAAATTTTCTCATAGCTTTAGCGTACTCTTTTTGTACTTGAGAAGAACCTAAATCTTTTCCTGCAAAAGTTTCTTGTAATTCAGTGAGTTGCTTTTTTCTATCCTCTACATATTTAGTATCATAACCAGGTAATGAAACTTGGTCCCATAAGGCATCTTTATCCATAAGCAAATCTTGCTTATCATACTTAGCTTGTTTACCTGCTATTTGTTTAGCCATAAAATCTAAAGGCATAGGAACAAACTGAGATTTGTATTTAGCTTGTCCAGGCTTATGATATATATTTGATTTGAATGCGTTATTTGCCATGTTGTATTTTTTTATTCTCCTTTTTTAGCTTGTCCTCCTTGAAAGGCTAAAATTAAATCTTCTATTCCTCCTTCGTATGCATAGTCCCCACTTCCTAGCGCTTTAATTATTGCAGCTTGCATTTCATTTTGCGTTTGGTCTAGTGCTATACCAGGAACAGTTTCTTGTCCGATGTTTCTAAGATATTGTTCAGTAGCTGTTCTTCTAGCTCCTTCTTGTTGCATATTGAATTGAGCATCTGCATTAATTAATGCATTATTTTGAGCTTCTATTCCTAAGTTAGTTTTATCATCTAGTTGTTGAGCTTGAGATATTACTCCTGCTTTTTGAGCTCCAGCTCCAGTAGCTATTTGAGTAGCTCCAGTAACTGCTGCAGATTTAGCTCCAGCAGAACCAAGTCGTCTTAAATTCTCTCTAAGTCCAGCCCCAGCAGAACCAGTAGCTCTATCAATAGCAGCTTCTTCTGCACTAGTATCTGTATAAATATTTGAATCCATCTTTTTAGATGTAAAGTCATCACCTGGTCTTAAGTTTTGAGCAAGACCATATACATCAGGAGCTAATTGTCCAGCTGCAATCCAAGGGTTAACAGATTCAGCTTCAAATTCTCCTCCAGGCGCATACTTATTCATATGCCCACCGTAAGCTTTGCTTTCTATAAAGTTTCTACCTCCTGCAGCTACTATTTTATTATATTCTGCACGCTCTTTGTCTGCTTTAGCTTTAGCTGCTTTTTCTGCTGTACCTTTAGCCTTTAATTCATCTTCAGAAAAATAATTAGAAGAACTTAAAGGATACTTTTTATTATAAACATTTTTTTTAGGTATAGCATAATCAGGAGAATGATAAAATCCTTGTTGCCCTTCAATACCTATTTTTTTAATATTATCATCATAATATTTTTTAAGAGAAGGACTCATATCCGTTTTATAACTAGCATAATCTGCTCTGTCTTTAAAATGGTCATAGTTATTTGCCATTGCTCCCGTGTGCTTTCCAAGTTCTGCTTGTTGTTCTAAAAAAGCCAATTCATTTAAACTATCTGTACTTGCCTTATAGTCATCATAAATATTATAATTTTCAATCGGAGCCTTAGTTTTTGTAGTATTTCTTTCATCAAAGTCTTTTAACATCTCTATAGGAGAACTATAATGCTTTGATCTGTTTATATCATATTGCTCTAATACATGTTTAGGAGCATTTCTTAATGCTTCGCGATATTCTTCTGCTTCTGGTAAATTTTCTAAATGATATTTAGTTTTTTTAAATCCTTTAGGTTTAAATTTTCTACGTGCTATTTCATACTTTTCACGAGCAGCATTTATATTATTATAGGGATTCGGTCCCATTTTAGTATCATCATGAGTATGTCCTACTTCTCCTCCAGAATGATACATATTAATATCACCTCCGTAAGCATGTTGCATCCATTTAGGCAATACTTTATTTACAGCTTCTGCGTCTTCTTTGGTAGGTTTAGCCCATTTATATCTATTTATGTGCCCACCATAAGCAGCCATTTGTTGTCCTTGAGGCATACCTTGACCTTGTTGTTGCATCATAGCTTGTTGCTGTTGCATAGCCATCATCTCTTCTTGAGAAGGTTGAGGTGGACCTTGTTGAGGTTCATCAGAAGCTAACATGTGACCATAGCCCAGAGACTTCATAGTTTCTGCAGCTTCCATAGCTCTGTTTTGCATTTCTAATTTTTGTTCTTCTTGTAGAACACTAAGTTCACGGTTCTTAGAATCCTGAGCAGCAGTATCGTCAGGTCTAGCTTCGTATTTTTTCATTATTCTTTCTGCTCTTTGAGCAAATGACAATTTTTGTTTTTTCTTGTTAGCCATAGTTAAAATCTATTTGTGAAAATCCAAGATTCTCCATTGTTATCCCATCTCACTTCTCCATCTTCTACTTCGTTATTTGTATTTCCTAAAGGTAATCCTCCTTGTTCGTGTGTTAATCCGTTATACTTAGTTGTGTTTGATAAGTTACCTCCATCACCATGTCTCATTTTTCCTCCACATGCATAAGGATTTATTTGTCCTCCGTATGCATTTTCTTTTCTATATGCTGGATGTTCATTGTACATGTTAGTTCTAAGTTTTGCAGCACGTTCTCCTTCTTCTATAGAACCATAAGGGCCTCCCATATGTTCTCCTGTATTAAAATATCTTTCAACAGCTTCATCTTCAGTATGCTGTTCCCCATCCCATACAGTAGGTATAACCATCTCTCCTTTTTCAGTTCCTATACCTATTTTATATTCAGACCTTTCTTCACCACTAGCGTCAGTATAAGAAGGTCTAGTTCCATCAAAAGGTAAGTATATGTCTCCTTGTGGTTGAGCTAGTGGCCCATCATTATTAAAAGGGCCTCCGTTAGCCATAAATTGTGAAGCTGCTCCATATATTCCTTGACCTACTCCTATAGCTTGATTAGCTTGTGCTAAATTATTATTAGCAAAATCTCCAGCTTGATTAAATCCTGAACCTACGTCTCCACCTATTAAATTTCCAGTATCATTTAAAGTTTCTCCAAGCCATTGGTTTCCTCCTTGAATATCACCTTGCATATATTTACCTACCATATGAGATGATGATTCTGCAGACTCTGCTACTTTATTTAATCCTTTTCCAAATTTCCCTGAAGAGTCTTCGCTTAATTCTGCTACTCCTCCCCAAACGTCTCCTCCTTGGTCAATCATTTCTCCATAGTTACCTGTAAAGAATCCTCCTACTGCACCTGCTGCTCCTGAAACCATATCAGCAGCGGTTGACTCATTATCTCCAAATAAACCCCATACAGCATCTACCCCTTGATTAATCATGCCTCCTACTCCAAATTGAGTCGGAACAACTCCAGCACCTATATCTCCACCTACACCATATTGAATATTACTTTGTTTTCTTGTTTGTCTTATGCCTTTTCCAGTAAATGGGTCTGTAAGATCTTTAAAACGATCACTTAGACTTTTATAAGGTAAACCTTCTTCTCTAGTAGTTGGATTGTATCCTAAACTATAATCTATATTATGACCCTCCATTTCTCTAGTGTAATTTCCACTAGGAACATCTTTATTGTATGTTGCTAAATTTATCTTTGCTAGATATTCATCCATTCCTTCTGCAGGATCAAATCCTAAAGTTTGTATCTCTTGTGCGCCTTTAGGTTCTATACGCTCTATATCTCCTAATTGACCGCCAGCAGCATGAAAAGTTTTACTTATTGGTTTAGCATCTGTCTTTCTTTGTCTAAGTATTTGTTCTTGTGAAAGATAAGGATTATTAATATATGCAGCGTTGTCTGTTTGAACTTCTCTATTTAATGAAGTTTGAGTTAAATCACGTTTTCCTGTAGGCCCTAATATACCTTCTTGTTGAATTTCTCCAGCATTTGATACAGAACCAGGTGTTTTTCTTCTTTCTTTTTTCCAATCAAAAGGTTCTCTACTTACTCCATAAGATTGTGAAGTTCTCATTGGCCCCCACATAGTCTGACCTCTTTGAGCACTTAGTCCTAGACCTGACTCTATTTCTGTATTTCCTGTAAATGAAGGAACTTTACCTTTCATTGTAGATTGAGTTCCCATCCAATCAGTTATCTCTTGTTCTAGAGCTCCAATTCCAGGAGAAATAGCTTCAGCTTCAGCAGTAGTTAAAGCTCTACCTCTAGCTAAAAATGCTGCTCTAACAGGAGCTATCAGGCTATTAAATGAAGTTAACTTTCCTTCGATATCTTCATATTGACGTACTCCGTCTTGAACTCCAGGATAAAATTCTACTCTTTCATTGTAGTTTGTTGGAACTCCAGCATTACTTCTTGAACCTGAATAGTTAAAATAGTGTTTGCTGTTGTCAGCTCTTTTTTGATATTCTTTATCAGTTAGTTTTTTTATTGGGTCTGTATCTGGCATAAATTAACTTTTGTAGGTTTAGTAGAATTTTTAGATGACTTAGACTTAGTAGGATTTGGCATAACTTTGTAAAAATAATTAATATAGTAATACGAAGCAAATAAAATTTCTAATGCTACATGTTAGCTACTCTAAAGTGAGTTATTACATCATGAAGAACTAATCTTTTATTATTATCATTTTCAAATTTTAAAATCAATCTAATATGAGAATCTCTCATTCTTGCTTTAGTTCCATTGTGTCTAGGAATACGACTTCTCCAAGTTCTCATTCTTTCTTGAATGTTCGTACCTATCACTAAAGGGATTACTCCTGTGTCTTGGTAATCATTATAGAACTGTAGAGATGATAAGGTTTCTGTAGGTTGATCTACATCATCGATTTTTATTTCTGACTTGAACTCGATATTATCAAATACTTTAGTATAATCAGCATGAGGATTAATAAGTAGTTCTATATGAGAATCATATTTATTTTCATAAAATTCTCCATATGTCCCATCATCTTGTATATAAGCTTTTCCTTTAGCTTCAGGGTCTACAGTTAATAATCTACGATTACAATCCATATATATCTGAGGAACATAATCCATAAATGATTCAAACGAGTCTATTAGTTCATTATACGTAATAGTAAATCCATTCTTAAAATCGCCTTTTAAATTAGGATACACTGTGGTATCAAAGTCATCAGGGGTTTGAGGGTCTTCAAATTTATCTGATGCAGTATACGTAAAGTTACTATTTACAAGATAATACATTCCTCCATAAACAATTATTTGTCCTGATTCAAATGTTCCGCTTACCCAATCTTTTATAACATCTACTCCTAAGAAAGTAAAGATTGCTCTATTGTTTTTGTAATCATAAGTAGAATGTACTCCTTTACCTATATCTTGAAGAGTCTTATCATTTTTAATAAGGTTTCCTATTATGTCATTGAAAAAACTTGATATATGTTTTAAATCAGTAACGGCTATCATTTCTCCAGCAAATTTATATATCTTTCTTCGAACATCATCATAATGATAGACTGCTCTTGGAGTAGACACTACTGAAAACTGATGTAGAGCTCCTGTCTCTTTAGTAACATATGAAGGTTTATTAATTACAGAACCATCTCCTAAAACAATAGCGTCTCCAAGTTGATTTGGAATAGCTACTCTTTCATTAATAATTACTGAACCTACAGCATTAGTTTGATAAAATAGTAATGCGTTTCTAAATGCTACAATCTTATTTATAGGACCGTGTAATCCTTCTACTTCGTCAAACACAAGAGGTTTAAAAGTTGCCCAGTTATCGATAAGTTCTCCATCTATCTTGGCTTCAGATACTTTTATCATATGAGGAAACTCCTCAACTACAGGAGCTATAGGATCTTTTGCTATATAAGTAGCTTTAATATTTGATTGTTGATTATAAACTTCGTTGAAATCTAAATCTTCGAATGCTTGAGTTCCATCTAATAATAACCAATTAGTATCATAATCTTTACTTTTAGCCCAATGTTTTCCTATTCTAAGATGAGTATTAATAGAAGTCTCTGCAGGATAAACTACAGCTATTCCTACTTGTTTCTTATCTATAGGAGGTTCAAATGATTGACTAGAAGATTGGTCTCTATCTGAATAAGGTACAATCATTTCCTCATCATGATATGTAGTATATGTATCTCCTCCCCAAACATCAGAAGTAAGAACTCCGCTATTAATCTCATTAACTGTTTGAAAATGACCTGTTTCTATATATTTAGTTTTACTTCTTTGTAAATGAGACCATCCTCCATATTGATTAGTTACAAATCTATTATAAGATACAGATGTAAGATATGGATTTCTTCTATGTGTTTCATTATTCCATCCTTGTTGACCTGAGTAGAAAAAATTATTTAAAGTAGAAGAATTTCCAAGTCCAAATAATACAGAAGGATCTGTCCACCAATCAGGAACTAATGGGTTAAGATTAGGCTCTCTCATATTTAAAAGATGAGTATTATTTCCTAATCCTAATACTTCACCTTTGTTATTAGAATTATTAGTTAATGTGGGATAAGCATTAAGTAAGTAATTATAATCTGAAGAATTATCAAAACCATCAAATACTGATTCATTAAAATCTATTGCTTCTCCAGATTTAAGTTCTCTTTCAGAATTAATTAAAAAATATCTTCCTAATGTATGACCAGTAAGACTTGAACTATTAGAAGATGTGCTAGTTCTTAAAGGATTTGTTGACTCTTCTACTTTCATGTAAAAAGCATAAGATTTATCACTTGTATCATTATAACAATTTACTAATTTAGTAAAAAATATTTCTGTAGGTTGTAACCAATCTAAAGATGTAGAATTATAATTATTATAATTTCTAAATTGAGATAATGGAGACCTAAAATTAATTAAGTTTTTATATGGAGTACTAGTTCCAAAAGCCTCAGTGTGAGAAAATCTATCAGAAATAGTAATACATTTTTGATCTGAAGCTCCGTTTATTTTATCAAATTCAGTTCCCATTTCTGAATTATCTAAATTAACTGTATTTCTCCATGATGAATATATATTATATTTTTGATCGAGATCTTTTTCTACTCCTTCAAATTGAGAAATTACGCCAGTACCTAATCTAGTTTTATCTTTTTCTTTTCTTTCAGCTCTAACAATAGAGAATCCAGATATCTCTCCAACTAAAGAACTAATATCTACAGTAAATTCAATAGCTATATTTCTGATGCTTGTTATTGTTGAATCACTATTTATTAATTTCCAAGGAGAACCTGTCGAAAAAGTACTAGGTATTCCATCGTATTGATTAGGAAATTTAATATCTCCAATCCATTTAACATATGAAGGATTGCCTTTAAGGTCAAAGAATGTAATACCAAATCTATAAGTTTCGCCTCTAGCATAACCTGTCCAAAGAGTAGAGATTAATGGTGACTTTTGATTTTTATATTGATCTGCTATAGGATATTCTCTGTTAGTACCATCTGCATTTTTAGTTCCTAATATAGATGGACCATCACTTGAAAGAAATCTAGGAACAACAATATGTCCTCCACTACCTCCAGGTACTGTAGTAGGATTAGCCAAATTTTCATTTCCGCTTAAACTCTTGCTTACAAACTTATATGATACTTTTCCTCCTGTTCCTCCAAGAACGGTAGTAGAACCTTTTTGATATTTCTTTTGATAGTTATTTTTCCAATCATTTTGAGTTCCTCCATTACCTATGTAAAATTCAGGATACTCTTGATTGTAATAGTTTATAGCATCATGATCTTCAGGAATATCTGACCAATTAAAAGATGGTTGAGAAGTATCCTTTGAAATTTCATTATTATTCGTATCGTGAAGTTTAATGACGTTAGAACCAGAATTAAATCTATATGCTCTAGCATCAAAGTCTACATCAAATTCAGCTTGTTTAATATTTGCAGCAACTAATCTATCATCAATACTAGTTAATGTTTTAGCAACAAACGATTGATTAAGAATATTAAACTCAGAAGATGTAAAATAAATATAGTCTTCAGTTCCATTAAATGTAACTGTTAATTCTCCTGTAGCAGGTACTGCTTCCTCGGAGAACTTTACAATAGTAGGATTATCTTGATATGAATATACAACTGCAAAATGTTCTATTAAATCATAATCAATATCTATATCCTTAATTGTATAAGTAATAGATCTAGAATTAGCTACTGCTCCAGCTGTCGAACCTTGATATGTTTGATAGTCTTCTAAATTTGAATCATATTGAGTAAGATGAATTAGAGTACTTGAAGGACTCATAGTAGTAACTGTACCTGAAATTGTATTTACTAATCTATATCCTACTTGTACTACTGACCCAGCGCCAATCCCACCAATGCCAATCCCATCAACAACAGGAATGGACATAGAAATAGAATCGACAATGTCAAATTCTGAAGGTTGTTTAAGTAAGATTCTATCTGAATAAGCATTAAATGTTCTAAGTGAATTATTATAATCAGTAAAATATATCCTACCTGTCTTAATATTTTCATATCTGCATACTGCTTCTTCTATTCTATAATTAGTTGAAAAATTTAACTTACTGTTATTCAATAAATGTACCTTTCTATCTAATTCTATACCGTTAATTCCTATTACAGTACCGTTAATCTCATCATATTTAAATTTCCAAATCTGTCCATCAGTACCTACAGGAGTTTCTTCTTCTGATGAAGTAGTGAATAATATAACATCATCATGAAGCATTCCGTGTCCTATTATTTTAGGACTTGTTACTTTAGATGTAGCATCTACCATATACTCAGGACTCATCCAACCTATACTTTGATCTGTAAGATCATATACAATAGCAGTTTCACCTACTTCGACAACTTCTACATCTCCAGCTGTTATAAGTGCAGCCATAGTAGGATGTGAAATAAGAGTTTGATAAACGTTACTCTCTACTACATTATTTATTACTTGAGTACCAATACTTCCAAAGTTAACTGTAAGTTCACTTGATATAGTACTAGGTTTAATAACAAATTGTTTCGGTAAATCAGGAATACTAAAAGTAAACTTGTTACCTTTTTCATTTTCAATAGAACCAGTAGATAGACCACCTTCCGTGATTACCTTAATATTCTTTGCGTCATAGTAATTAGTATTCTTATACTTTGACTTTGACGTATTTCTATCTAGTCCCCCTATGTAAGTATTCTTGCTTGCTGGCATTATCTAGCGTTATGAATTGTTCGATTTTGTTGATCGCTTAAGAATACAAAGTGACTATCATGTTCATTGACTTGTGGTATAAGTCTAAGCCATTGATTCTTAATCGATTCCATCTTATCTATAGACGGCATTAATGCTTTTTGTTTAGCGGCGTTAACATAAAATAACCATTCTTGTTCTATGTTAGCAGCCATTTGAGGATTGTATTGATTACGTCCTGCTAATTTTCTAGATAACTTATGAGCAATATAATTAGTACATGCTTCTTTATAATATATCTCATCTGGAATAAGAGGATAACCTCTTTCATCTGTTGGATATGCCCAATAAGCCATTTCAATTTTACCATCTTTAAATGAAGTAAATATCTTTCCTCCATTAAGTTCATATGAAAGTGGTTGTGAAAACTTTACTACATTATCTGCTTCAGTAGTAGAACTTAATGTTTCATTATTTAAGTATCCTGAAGTAGTAGTATCTACATTTGAGTTAGCTGAAATATGAAATGTAGAAGAAGCTTCTGTCATTGGACTCTTAGTAGTATATTCTCTACAAGATATAATTTGAGCTAAGTCGCAAGGAAGATCTCCTCTATGATTACAGATAACAATAGGGTCGTAATGACCAAATTTTGCATTAGCGTCAGTAACTTTTTTAGTTAATGGAGCAGGAGCACCAATCTTATCTAGAGCATCACCTATCCAGTTGATAGCGCTTATCCATTCTAGATCGTCTTCAAATCCATAATCTGTGTATACTCTTTCAAGTATGTTTTCTATACGTACGTATTTTCCATTTAGTGCCATTATTCAAAAAATTGTATTTGTTTCATCATCTCAGGGTTCTTTAATAGTGCTGCAAGATTTCTCTTGTTAGCTCTACTAGGAATAAAACAATATGATGTATGGTTTTTAATATTGCAATGTTTTTTATGCCAAAAGAATTTATACTGATATCCATTAGTATGAGGATTAGTATGAAAGACTAATTGCTTTCGTTCCTTAGCATCTGTATTTTCAGCCCACAACTTTTTAGTTGCTTGCCAGTCTGGATGTAATGGAGTTTTATCTAAAGACCCGTCTTCATTATATCTTAATATTGGCTTATGCTTTCTTATTCTTATATGTCCTAATCTAAACGGTAGAGAAAATTCAAAACCTTCATATATGACAGCATTCATTATTGACTCGTTAAACTCATCAGTAATTTTACTAAAGGTTGAACGTTCTACAGTTTTGTTATCTGTATTTCTTCTATAGAAGGCATAAATGTCTGCTGACCCAATATGTGTTTTGATTCTATCCTTTGCCATCTTGAAGCCCGCTTAATTCTATATTTGCATTATTTGTTGAATCTGTAGGTAACATAATCATATTAGAAAGATCAGCTTTAACTATAGCATCTTTTATATAATTATACATCCATCTATTCAAAGGATACTCTTCGTCATCTGAATAGCAAGCTTGTCCGTCTGAATCTGTAAATGTAGCTACTTCTGTTGGATCTTCAAATACTCCTCGAATATTTACATGAGTTAACATTTTAGCTTCCAGGTTACACTCTTCATCAAATTTAAGGTACATTTTATTATTTAACAAATATGCGTAGACATGTTTTACATTATATCTACCATTACCTGAAAAGATTGCTCTTTCATGAGATGTAAAAGTAAAATCAGGAATAGATTGGTCTAAAGGTCCTATTCTAGTAATCAATGTTTTATTATGTAATTCTATAGTGTTAGGAATATCTTTTATAGTTCTAAGTACAGAACATCCTACAGGAATATCTGAACAAGCAGAAGCATCAACTACTTCTAATTCTACACAACCTAAGTCTTGAATAATATTAGAATCTATAGTTCTATTTCTATTTAATTCATTTCTGAGCCATAATGCTCTTTGATTATGGATCCAAAATTTAAGTTGACGTTTATCTATGTATTCGTCATCAGAAAGTTCTGCTCGAACTCTCTCTAAAAGGTCATATGCTAATTCGTTAAGTGTCATATCTTATATTCTAATGTTTATATTTTAATAGTTAGCTTTAACGTATATATCTATCTGCTCTTTTAGGTTGTCGTATCTTTCCTGAGTAAAGCCATTCTCTATGTCCTCCTCAGAAACTTTACCCTCTTTTACAAGTACATTGTCTGTTTGATATTGAGCTGTTACCCAATCTCCAGACAACAAAAAGCTTTTAACATTAATTAATTTTGTTTCAATATAATTTGCTTGTTTAATATCAATTTCTTCTTGATTATATTCTAAAGATAAATCTGCTCTAATTTCATTGTAATAATTAAGTCCATCGTTTGTTCTTTTTTCGTAAGTTATAATTATATTTTCTAAAACTAAAACATCTTCAGTAGTTAATGATTGATACCTGTCTGTTATAGTAGCTTTATTAGCTTTTGAAGGTTCGGCACTAAACTGGATAATAACTTTTCCTCCTATAGATAATCCCTTATAAGTAAGTGTATAATTATCCCTTAACCATTTGCTAAAGTATTTAGCATCTGCATTAGTATTTAGTGTGGAAATTATTAAGCTATACATTTTTTTATTTTTTTACAATCATTTGATTTATTACTAAAATTTTTACAAGTATCTGGTCTATCATTATAAATATTACATAATCTTGTTTTTCTATCCAAAAACATACAATACCCATCTTTTCCTGATTTTAGTACCGCATATTCATTTTCATACATCTCATCTAAATCATTTTCTTTTTCTTTAAATTCTGGATGCTCTATTATAAATTTAGAGATATTTTTTGTTAAATTATTTTCTAAACCCATTTTTATAAACTTATTATATTCATCTCTACTTATATCTACCTCTAAAGAACAACAACTTCCCATACATTTTATACAAGGATTATCTATTTCCATTGTGCTATAAATATTCTTCCACCTAACCAAGTACAACTATCATCACAAGTACTCATATACATATGAACTTTATCTCCTGCTGTTAATGACACTCCAAGCCAAGTTCCCTGGATACCGTTTCTTTTGTTTTTCTTGCCTTGTAAATTTTGTTGATAAGGAACAGGGCCTATTGCTGCTCCAGAGCCTGTGTCTATCCCATATACCAACTCTAAGGCATTGTTATCTTTATTTAAATCATTGTCTGTATTTACACTGCCATGAATAATATAAGTACCTGTTTCAACTACTGTAATATAAAAATTAGCTGAACTTGTTAATATTGCAGGAGTACCGTAAGGAGCGTCAATAGTTCCTCCTGTTGTGTCAATTAAGTTTTGAGAATAATATTTGTCAGCCCCTGCACTAATGCCATCAAGTTTTGTTTTGTCTTCATCTGTCATAGCCCCCCAAGCAGAAGTAGTAACAGCTGGAATAGTTGCGTTAGTTCCTGTTGAAGATGTTACTGTTAAAGAAGTTCCATTAGCAGTTGCTCCTAAATTAGTTGTTCCTCCTAAAAAGTCATCTGCATCAGCTTTTTTAAGAGTACCTGCATCATTAACAAGAACCTCCATTCCACTTGCTGCTGTTACAGAAGCTTTATTACTTATAGCTGTACTATCTACAGTTAAAGCTCCGTTACCTGTTACCTCTCCTGTATGTGTAGCGTTTGTTGATTTTGCTGTATTCAATGCAATAGCAGCATTTTTATCTCCTTCTAAAACAGTTCCTGCGGTTGTTCCAAGATTTTTATTAAATCCTGTATTCTTAGAAAATGCAGGTTCTCCCCCTAAATTAGATAGTGAAGTAACAGCATTAGCAACATCTGATAAATTGTTTGTAGATAATAAATCACCAATTACACCACCACCTAAAATAGTATCAGTTCCTGTACTATCTCTTAAGGTATATTTATTGGCATTATTACTATCTATAAAGATATAAAAGTCTCCTGTTGTTGGATTGCCTAGTGTAGAACCGTTCTCTGTTCCTATTTGTATCCGTGCCATTGTTTATTATTTTAAAATTAAGTCGCCATCTATATCTAAAACTCCACTAATTCTTAACTCTCCGTAATTAATCATTTGACTATGTTCGATAATTGTTAAGATTCTGTTTGTCGGAATAAAAGAAACTCCACTATAAGGATGCGTTAAAATATCTAATCTGTTTGTTTCAACTTGATCAAGTTGAGCTTCTATTTGTTCATTATTATATTTTCCAATATTTGCTACAGTAGAGATTCCATTGTCATAACTAACTTGATTATTTATTGAACCAATAAATTTAAGACGTCCACTAGCTAATCCAAGATATTGTTTACCATCTTCTGAATCATAAACTTGTCCAGATATAGCTTTATGTGTCTTATGAAGCCTATCTATTTGATCTATTGTTTTTCCTATCGCCATCTTAATGGTATTTGTATCCCAAAGTTATGGGATTTTTGCAACATATCAAAATGATAAAAATAATCTCTTCCTTGTTTGTCTCTAAATCCGCCGCCTAAATTAATCGATAAGTTATTTTTACTTGCTCCAATCCCTACTCCAACTAGTATATTTCTCTCATTTCGAATAGTTGTTTCTATTGTAGTTTCTATCTTAACTGTGTCTACTCTAAGAATTCTTTTAGGAAACTTAGGAGTATATGAGAACGTTTGTTCTATTAGACTTTTACTTGGAAGTTGAATAGTAGTACTGATGTTTCCCGTTAGTAAACTATCTTCTATAGAAGTATCGTATTTAACTAGTTGAGAACTATCTTTAAGGTATATGATTTCTGGCTTTACATTTTTAGTGACTACTTTAGTTATAAAAACTGTATCGAGAAAGGGAATGAGTATATCATTTCCTTTCACGTATACAGTATCACTTTTAACCACAATAGTCTTATCAGGACTAAATTTTTTATCAGATCCACAGTGTCGGAACAGGAGGATAAATAAAAGAACGACGAGAACAATCTTGTATAGAGTTTCTTTTGTATAAGTTTCTATATTCCATTCTTTTCCCATAATATCTTTTTTCTATTATATACACTATAAATAACTGTATAGTTGCATAAATAAAGTCTTTTATTTTCATAATGGTTTAATAAATCCTAACATTCTTAAGCCATTATTATTATCAAAATTAATAGTTCTATTTTTTTGAGCAACAATGTATCCTTCTCGCCCTCCTTTATCATTTGTATTCCCTTCTATAGTTTTTAATGAGTTGCCATTAACTTCAATTACTATTGCAGCATGCCCACTAGTTTTAGCTCTACCTCTTTTATATGTTTGCCATATTACTATGTCGCCTGCTTCAGGAGTTCTACTTGTCCATCCCAATGATTTAAAATGTCGAAACGTTTTAACAGTTCCAGCTGTAAATTCTTTAGCTAGTAAAGGTAACACTTCAGGATTAAATTCTTTATAAGCTTCAACCCAACAGAGTTCAGTAAATAGACAGCACCAAGCATATCCATTAACCATTCCAACTGAGTTCATTTTATCATTAAATACAGGATCCTTAAATCCCATATTTCCTTTAATTTCTTCTTGACCTAAGTATTCAAAAGCATAACTTACTATAGAACCTCTTAGAGTTTCCATTATTTCTTAGATATTCCTATTAAAGAATCCTTACTTCTTAATAGAAGTAATCCGATAGTACAAACTGCACCAGCTTCTATTTCATTATGTTCTTTACTAATATAAAGAAATACTCCTATTCCAAGAATACAAATACCTAGCATAGTTGTTATTAATCCACTTTTAAATAATCTATCTATAAAATTTTTCATTGTTATATTTTTTAAAATGTTGCTCTTACAATTCTTACTTCTAATTCTCCCGATTCATAAGCTTTTCCTATTTCAATCGCTAAAGGTAACAATTCATCTGTTCTTATCCCAATTTCTTTTGCTATACTATCAACTTTATTAAACATTAGAAGAGAAGATTCAAGAAATAATTTATCTATTGCTGTAGATAACTCTTCTGTTTTATTTTCTGTGTATCGCTTAAAATATTTATTATCAAATATAAAATCCCATGATAAAGGATCATGCATCTTATTAATAAATACTGTATCAGATCTAGAATCTATAAACTTAACAGATTCTTTTGATTTTAAAAATGTAATGAACGTTTCTTGTGCTTTAACATCAGCTCCAGCTTTAAAAATGTCTTTTAAAAATACGATTGCAACTACTAATCCTCCTATGATTAAAGTAACCAACTGGCTCTTTATTCCTTCGATTAGTTTATTCTTCATCCTCGTTTAGTTGTTTATCTATTAGTTTAATTTTTTTACGTTCATGCTTTATTTTATAGAATAAAAATATTAAACCTCCTATAGAAGTAACAAAGACTAAAAAGAAGTTTATGTTTTCTAATGATAAGTAATTCCATATATTCATAAATATTGATGCGAATACTGTTGTGGCTCCACCTAAATTAACTATCGGATTATGTTCTAATACTTGTTCCATCATATAAATTTTAAATCTTTTTCATTTCTTCCTCTACTTCTCCGCTCCAAAAAGGTGTACCCATTAATTCTAGCACCTCAGAATGATTGTAAATTCCTACTGGAATAACTGAGCCGTCCTCTATAAAAGTAGGCTCATATCCTTCCTGCCATTTTATTACAAATTGAGTATTGTCTAAACTTTTTCTAACTGTGGATGCTGAACTCTGAGCCACTTGAGAAAAGTCTATTAAGCCTATGTCTGAGAGTTTAATTATTGCGTATGTTTTCTTATTCATTTTTTTATATTTTTAAGGTGTGTCCTCTACCCTGTCCACCTCATCCATGTTGAAAGATAAAGCATTGTTTTCTGAATTAGGTGCATTGCCTACTCTGTCCTCTATTGTCATCCCGTTAGATGTTCCGTCATTACTGCCTATTGCATCGGGCACAGTCCAAACTCCACCGCTGAAAGTAGCTTCTTTACCCATTTTATAATGAGCTACTGCTCCGCTTGGTAGCGTAGTAGGTTCTCCGCTACCATCCCATAAATCACCAATAGGTATAACTGAGTCAAAAATACTTACCTCGTCAATATTACCTACAAAGTATCTACTCCTTGCTCTATTACCTATGTCATTGTTTGAGCCAACTGAAATATTAGAACCACTACCCGTTGAAGAAATATCAACTCCGTCAACATATACTGTCCTCGTACTACCTTGCAATGTACACATTACATGGTGCCAGTTATTATCATTATACCCACTACCGCAATTATACAATATACCTATTGTAGATGAAGAACCCGTTCCAAAACTTATTTTTCCATATTGACTGCTAAAACCTAAAGTAATTACTGCTTTGTTTGTATTAGCTGCAAAATTAATTAATCCATTTGAGTTACTTGTTTGATTTCCCCACTTAGCCCATAGTGAAATAGTAAAGTCAGAGCCAAAAATATCTAAACTACTGTCATTTCCTAAATCAATATAATCATCAATACCATCTAAATCAAAACTATAATTTGATACTTTATCTTTGTTCTCATTATTAGGCAATAGCCATTGTGGAGACTTCCAAGAACCATTATCTCCATTTCTACTCCAGCCATAAGGACTGAAGTCGCTTAAATCGGTAGGTACTCCACTGTTATAGATGTCAGTTATTTGGGTAGGGCTTAATACTCTTTGAAAATATACTGGTTCGTCTACATTGCCACTATATTGATATGCAGCATTAAAACCATTCCATCCTTGAGCAACAAAAAAAGCGTTGGCTTGAGCAGGAAAAGTTACAGTAACTTCTAGCCCTCCATCTACATACGCTTTAGTTTCTTTAGTTGTGTAGTTGTGGGTAAAAGCTATATGATGCCAATTTCCATCGTTTATCTGAGTAGTACCGAAAGTGTTAAAACACCTAACTCTTAAAATAGTAGAACTTGATATAATATAGCTTAAACGACCTAAAGTATATGTGTCTCCGTTTACAGTTGCCCTTCCTCCAAAAGCGGTTGCAGAGCCAAAGGAAGCTACTACCATTGTAGTTTTCATCCAGAAGCTAAACGATACGTCATTAGTTCCAGCGTTGGTTATTCCAAAGTCTACCCTATCGTCTACACCGTCAAACTCTAGGCTCTTAGTATTAGAATAGGCCCCGCTCCCGCTTGCGCCAGTTGCTTTTGTTTTATATAGATTTAATCCTAGTCCTAATGACATAATACTAACTTTATTTAATGATTCCTTATCCTGCTATAGTATGATGATTGTATACAAAACATGCTCCTGAAGTAAGAGTAAGTTCTGTACATGATAAATACCAAATATGACCTGCTAATATAGTTTCAGCTACTAAAGTGTTTCCTTTTGGAGAAGGTACAAATCCTGCTATTACTGTATCTTCAATAGCATATACAGCATAACCAGATAATCCAGTATGAGTAGCAGTATCTGAAATAAAGTAAGGATTAGTTCCTGTTATTGATTTATTTAATAATTCTTGTGATGCGTCCATGTTATGTTATTTTATTTAAGAACATCCACATCCTGATTCTGTTTCCAGAACTTTATATGCTGATGTTATAATGTCATTTATTTGTGAGTCAGTTAAACAATTCTTTTTTAATAAAAAATCTTCTGTAGAGTTAGTTAATTCTTCTACTGTAATATTTGTAAGATTTGAATATACTGGAGCATCTGGACTACTTGACCAAATGTATAATTTATTTCCGACTATATTTCCAGATATATTAGGATCTGCATCAAACATATCTAAAATTGCTTCAAGACCTACAATGTAATTTGTTACTCCTGCGCTAGAATATTGTATAAGCCCTCCTGCGACAGTAGTTTGATCAATAGTAAGACTAACAGATAATGCATCTATACTTATAGAAGATAAATGATTCATTTCTTTTGTAGGAGCCCAATGGCAATAAAGAATTCTTAAATACGCACGTATAATATTAACTCTTTTTATTAAACATGAAGTATCTCCTCTACCTGTTGCAAGAGCAGTAGCAAGAGTACCTCCAAGTTGACCGTGAAGACACTGTATTGCTTGAATATGTTTATTTCTACAACTTAACGTATACATTTTAACTTGTTATTACCATATAATATATAAGTATGCTTATATCACTGTCTCCAGCAGTAGGATTTCCTGTTTTTATAGTCATATTAAATCCTTTATTTGAAATAATTTGACTTCTATTAATAATTGGGTCGTGACTTGCTAATTGATATCTTTTTTCTACTCCAGTAGCAAATCCTAATAAATCACTTTCAAATAAAGGTTCTTGTGCAGTATTTTGAAATATTTGAATAATTGTATTAGTAGCATAAGGAATTGTTCCTCCTGCATCTGATTTCATTGATGCACCTAAAAGAAGATAAGATTCTTTAACGTTATCGATTATTAATGATATTGGAGTAACATTACCAGTCAATATATCAGCAGAAGGAATAGCTACATTTACTGCTTTTATTGGTAGTATTGAAGGATCTAATTTAGAAGCTATTACTGCGCCATCTAAAATTTTTGATGAAATAATAGCATCATCTAATATTTTTGTACTAGTTACTGAATCAGCTTTAATAGAGTCAGCAATAATAATATCAGATTGATCAAAATCAACTGATACTATTGTATTCCAAGCTGCGCCATCATAAATAGATTCTACAATAAATTTCTTAGCTTCATAAGCTACATCAATAGTTGTTCCCATTAATGTAAGAGTATTACCATTAAAGTCTACAGTAGCTTCATATTTAATAGTGACTTTATGTCCTTTAATAGCAGTACCTGTAGTAGCTACAGTATAACTAGCTCCCATACTTGGACTACCAGTACTTTTAATTCTGTAAACTATTGTAGGATCGTTAACATCAATATTTGCAGAAGCAGAAGTGGCTCCTTCATAAACCAGACCTCCAGCTTGTATTTCTATATCTTTATAAGTTTCTATAATCATTGTTTGTTATTTTATATAGTGCTCTACTGAAAATCCTTTAAGATTTACATTATCAGTTCCATTGCCTTTAATATATACTGCTATATTAGTAGTAGCTCCATCAAAGTCTAGAACTCCTATTGATACAGCATTCTCAAATCCTGCTACAGCTCTTTGCTCTTGATAGTCTACCATTGAAACTGATCTATAATCTGAAGCTGCTGAGGTATTAGATATTCTATGAAGAGTGTATTCTAATATAGAATGAGTTGCAGATTGTTGGAATTTAAATTGAGATGGTGAGCCACCTATTCCTGAATGAGCTATTGCTCCATTAATATATAATTGAATACCACTAGAAATGTCACTTACAATAGTTTTATCTATAAGAAGTTTAATTTTTAACATTGAACCATTAGTAGCTAATGTTCCAATAGGAACTGTATAAGAAGCAACGCTAGCAAAAGAAGCAGTCGATCTTGAGTAAGTAGCTAAATCATTGTGAAGTACTGTTACTCCATCAACACCGTTAGTTCCATTAGAACCAGCTGCACCAATCGCACCATCTGCACCTGCAGGAGCGAATGAAACAATAATAGAATCTGCAGCAGTAAACGTACCGTTACTTTGAATATGAGTTACAGTTAATTGAAAATCTGTGCCATTATCTGTAACAGCAGTTATTGTTCCTAACCAAAATTTAGTTTTATCGTCTTCTTTATATAATCTTATTTTTCCAAAACTAGCTCCATTATAAAAACTAGTAAGAAAAGCACTCATATCTATACTATTTGCATTTGAGTCAGCTAGATATATAAATGCTACTGATGCTGGAGTAACATTATTTAATCTTATTTCTGTTGCTGATGGTCCTGTTGAAGTAGAACTAGAAAATAACCAGTTGCTTGAAAAGCCTCCGAATATTCCATCTGAGCCATCGGTCCCATTATTTCCTGCATTTCCTGTAGGGATTGTTATAGGAGTTGAGCATTGGTCTGAGCAATTACATGACATGTTTTATAATATTTTTAGCAACCGCAGTCCTCGTAGGCTGCAAGTCGGGTTAATCTTTCTAATAAACTATCTGCAGCTGTTGTATTATTACATAATACTGCTGAACGTATAGCGCTCAATAACGCTTCGCCTAATTGAGCTTTTTCTAATTTTAATTCAACATCGCAAGATGAAGCGCAAAATGCAGATGCATATGCGGACCATAGTTTATTTACTGAGCATTCTGCTAAACATGTAAAGTAAGGTCGTAAAATTGTTGAGTAAACTACGTTTGTATCTGTAGTTACTTTATATTTTATACTATAAAGCCCATCAGAGAAACTTGATAGGTCAGAAACAGTAATAGGGTCGTAAGTAATTATTCCTGTAACTGTACCAGGAAATTGAGACGTTAAAGTCTCTGTTTGAGAAGTTCCATCAGGATAAGTGATAATAAGTTCGACTGTTGAAACATTTGCTGCTAATACTGTAGCTGCATTTTCCCATCCAGTTGGATTAGCACTAGCATCATAAACTCCAGTAATGTCTTCTATTTGTAATTCGTTACAAGAGTTTTTTATACAAGCGGATATTTTTAATTCTAATGCCATGAAAAAAAGGATATAATGTTAAGGTAAAAATACAAAAAATATATAGAACTCCGAAGAGCTCTATATATTATTTATAATTATTTGTTTATGCTAATCCTGAAGCAGCAAATCCGCCATGAGCAGATGCCCATGCATCAAGTGTATCAGCAACACCGTTAGTGTTATCAGTAATAGAAGTACCAAAAGTACCACCAGCTGCTCCACCGTTACAAGCAATTTTTACTTCAATTTTAGAAACTGCAGGTCCTGCAACGCCTACATGAGATACGTTATCGCAAGCAATTTCAATCCATCCGTATCCGTGACCAGACTCAGTTCCTACTGAAGCAGTAATAACTGGAGAAGGAGTACCAATTCTTTCGATTGCGTTACTTCCTACAAACCATTCTAGTTCAGCTACTTGTTCGTACATTCCTACACCTTCTGTTGCAGCAGCACTTTTAGTAACAACTGTAGTACCGAAGTCTTCAGCTAATGTTACTTCAAATCTTACTTTAGAATATTTGAAAGTACCAGCAGTGAATTTTCTAGCAAGACCAGTCATTTTAACACCCCAGTCAGCAGCAGCACCTAAAGCTACAGTAATACGCTCGATTGTATTATTAGCTACAGCACTATCAGAAACGCCTTCATAAGGACGATCTAAAGTGATTTGCTCATTAGGAACATCGATAGACATTATCTTATAAACTGGATCAGTTACAGCAGTTCCGAATCTTAAAAATTCATTAACTAATAATACAGTTGCTCCAGTTGCATTATCAACCGCAGTTGCGAATGTGATAACTTTAGAACCGTTAGATACATTTACTGTACCTGTCCCTGTAGGGATAATTGCGCCTGCGTCATCACAAACACTTTCGAATTTAATTTCTTTCTCTGGTTCTCTTGCAAAGTTAGCAATTAAAGAAGAAGCTAATCCTAAAGAAATTTCAGATTGAGAAGCAGAAGCACTAGATTTTAAAGTACCAAACTTCATCATTTCTTTATTTAAGAAAGTAGATTGTGTATCCTGACGGATAACTCTTGTTAAGTAAACATTAGAATTGATTACGTCAATAGCTTCGCTTGCACCATTATATCCAATGTAAGTTACTTGTTCAGTTGCAGCAGCATATGCAGCACCTTTATAAGATTTTAATTTGCTTCCGTCAAGAATTGGAGAAGCTACTAGCTTATCACCTTTTCGTTGTACGACTCTTACTTTAGCTGGCATTGGACTAGCAGCGGCTACTAATATTGTTCTACCATCTTCTCTTGTTACTACTACCTCTCCGTCAGCTAAATAGTCAGCTGATGTAGGGTCTAAACTTACTGAAGCTGTTCTAGCTACATCTAGAGCTACCAGTAAAAGTTGTGAATTTGTTGTTGTGTTCATTTTACACGTTTTTAAGTTAATTATTATTTATTTATTCAATTTCATTATTTTCAATCTTCATTGATTGGAATCTTGGGTCTTGAACAGTCTCTAATGCTATTTCTACGGCCTTTGCTACAATCTCTCTATGTATTGCAGCATCTAATTCGCAATCTATGGCTCCATCAATATTAATGTCCACAGGACGTTTAATATAGCGAAGGTAATACTTTTTTGGAGAATATGAACTATCAGTTATAATTTCATGTCTCTTTTTTTCTGTAGAACTTACATTTTCTCTACTAAAGTCCACTCTCCAAGCTAATTTATCATCAGGTTGTTTAAATGGATTATTTACATTAATATTATATTGGTCATGAGTAATAGGCTTAACATCTATTTGTTTAAAGCTTGTTCCACAAACAATATCGCTTTCTATTCTTTCTGTAATAGCATATAAAAAGTCTAGAGGTAAATCAAAAAATACACCATTAGGAAGTATTCCGTTTTGATTACTAGAAATGGAAGTGGTTAAATTACCACTCCCATCTATAGCATCTCTTATTAATTCAGAAAAGTCTTTACGTCTTTTCTCTGTTTCTTCAAATGTATCTCCGTATTTATTTCCTTTCGGATTCAGTCTGCCTTTTAAAATTCTCTCTTGCGCTAAGTTTAAGAATAATGATATTTCATCATTATCATATCCTGGTGCTGATAAGTTAGTAATCTTATCAAATAAGATTTCAAACTCAACTTTCATTTCGGCGGCTGTTAAATACTGCATTAGTTACTTATATCGATTTGATTTTTAATTTTCAAATAAACATCTTGGTTTACTGCGTTTTTAAAATAATCTATAGTTTCTTGAAGCGTCCCACCGATTTTATCATCTCCAGGAAGATAGTACTTAGTACCTTCTTTCTTTAATGCTGCAATCGCAAGTGCATCTTCAATAAATATTTTCATTTCAAAATGAGGATCAGCTACTACTAACATTAGTTTTTCTAATTTAGCATCATCATCAATTAAGTCTCCTAAAGATTTAACTAATGTTTCTCTATACTCATCTTTTTTCTTCTTACCTCGTGCTCCAGGATCTTCTCCATAGATACGAAGAACGTCTCTCATTCTATCTGGATGGTCTTCAACCTTCCCTAAGAACTTATACGCATCTTTACGAGTATTTGTTTGCTTCACAGCAATTCTCGTTTTAACTTCATCATCCACTAATGCAAATTTATATGCACCTGAACTATATCTTTGCTCCCATGTTGGGGCTACATCTGGTTGTACAGCTAGTACTCTGTAACGAAGATTATCCATTGGATCACTAAGATCTAATGAGTGATCATCTTTACTTAGAACTACGTAGAACGTATGCCAGAAATTATCTTTCTTTTTATGGACAGATAAATCTCCTTTTTCTAAATCTAATTCGTTTTCAAAGAACGTTTGTTCCTCTCTTGTGAGGACTCTGCACAATCCATTTTTCTTAATGTCGAACGGTAAACAAACACTATGTTTTGTTCCAGTGAACATAAATGCTCCGTCGTGATCAGGAGGTAAATTATTACTCCTTGGCACAGCTACTATTCTAATTGTTTTTTCTTGTAGAGGATTAAACTCCTCAGTTGCAACTACTGATTTTTTCTCCATTTTATTTATTATTAATTAAAAAAAAGGCAGTCCACAGTTTTCTGCAGACTGCCTAGTTATATATTTTATGCTAAAATGTTCGGAATATATTCCGCCATTCTCATTGGATTTTTAACCATTATTCCTCCGATGTACGCTTTGTGTACTTCGTAACCATCAACAGATGTAGACGCCATTCCTGGTTTAGTCAAGTTGTTGTATGGAGAATAAGGATCTCTTAAACCTGGGATATACTTGAAGATTTCTTCATCTCCTTTCATAGCAACACGCTTGATATTTGCGTCTCCATCGGCAGTACCGAAGTCCATGATAGTATAACGTCTAGATTCAGCTAAACCTCCATCTGGGTGATACAATTTATTTCTAACTGGATCATCATATTGAGGTACATGCATAAGTTCAACAGTAATACCGTTTACAGTCTTATACTCTAAGAACTGACCTCTGTATCCCATTTTGTTTTCTCCAGACTTGTAAATTCTATCTTGAGAAAAGTTAGGAGTAAAGTTAGAAGCTTTTTCTTCAGCAGCTTTATGGAATTGATACATTCCGTACTCTCCAGTTCCTAATACAAATCGTCTCTTATCTTCAGGTAATTTCCCTACAGATAAACCTAACAATGTTTCAGTCAAGTAATCAAGATCGAAGTTGTTGTACATGAATTTGTTTGAAGGAGCAATTTGCTCTCTTAAACCAGCTCCAGAACGAATCTCGAATCCAGAATCTCCAGCGTTACCATAAGTACCATCAGCTTTTTTGTTAGATGTTCCAAACATTAACAATCTAGCCATTTCTCTACGACATTGAACCATAAAGTCATAATCTAACTTATTAATCCAAGCAGTTTGAGTTTTACCACTTTGATCTTTCCAAGAGAAAGCCAATGGCTTATTCTTACCTTTTCGGATCATGTTTCCAGGTACAGTGTATTGCTTACGAATCATAGACATTACATTCTGCATTCTGAAAGGAGAAGTGTGACTTGTAAGTCCACCTCTAGTTGAAAGTGTTTGTTCAACTAAAGAATATTCTTTAGACCACTTAGTACCAGCAGCTACATCTTCAGCAGGAACTGAAAGGTTGCTATCACCTGTTACTAATTCAACCATATATAAGTAGTTAGTTCCAGCAGGCACAGGATCTGCAACAACTCTCAACTTGTATAGATCTGGTTTGTTACCAACAATAACGTCAGTAGCTTCGAATCCTCTTTCAGGAAATTCTAAGACAAACCTTGTAATGTTAATACCTGCATTCGCTGGTAAAGCATTTTTGTCGAAATCAGCATAAGAAGCAACTAACGGATAGTTTTTCTCATCTGCACCTTGTAACATCCATTCATATGGTCTGTCATCTTCAAGATGTTCAACTGGAAATTGATTCATAAAGCTAATTAAATCATCGCCAAGATTTACTTGGTAGATATTTTCAATTAAACTTGTCACTAATTGAGGTTCTATTGCGAACAATGCCCCTAAGTGATTTTCGGTAGTAAGGCCAGTCCAATCTTTTGGCTCATACTTTTGTAGTGGTGAAATTAACATATATTATTTAAATTTTACTTGTTACTTATTTATCAAAAATCTTCATTCCTTCTAGAACCGAACCAGCACCAGGAGATACTCCTGCTGAACCTGAATTGTTTCCGTTGAAGTCATTAGTATTATCAAGAAGGGCTTCTAATTCTTTAGAGGCGCTACTCTTAGCTACTTTTGTTAACTTAGACCAATCTCCATTAAATACACCTAACTGATGTAAGTAATGCAAAGTAGTCTCGAACTTTAACACATCTTTAGCTCTCGTAGCAGCGACTGCATTCATGGGATTTCCATTTGCATCTTTATCTACTGGAGAGGTTAATGATTTGTATAACTTGTCTCTAGAAGTTTTATTTAATTTCATTCCTGGCACAATCTCTTCAGATGCGTCAATAGAAGTTTTAATATCTTCTAAAGTCTTTCTATTGTTATCTTCTTGCCTTTTAAAATTAGCCGCTGCATTTTTCTTCATTTCTATTTCGCGGTATTCTTCAGCTTGAAGTAAAGTGGAGTGAGCATCTTTTGCTTCCTCCATCAGACTTTCATTGTTTTCAAACATTTCTAATCTTTTAGCGATTTTCTCTTCCGAGTATCCTCTGTTGATTAGATCTTGAGCTACCAATCTTTTTTGGAGCTCAATATTATCATTTATAGATTCTGTAGTAATGGATTTGTATTCTATTTGTCTAGATTGATTAGCGATTGTTCTGTCCAAAGGAACTCCTTCTTCGTAATTATCGATAACGTTTCTAATAGCTTCAGGAAGCGAATCTTTATAAGATTGTATTCCTATGTTTACTTCTCCTCCTACTAATCCAAGTAATCCTTCTACTGTACCATCAAAATCGTCAGGTATTTCAGAAAGAACGCCCTTCTCAGTTAATGCTTTAGCTAGAGTTGCAATTTTATTATCTGTCGGAGAATCAGACGCCTTAGCGTTCTGAGAAGGGCTCTTTCCAGAATTATTATCCTCAGTCTTTGACTGATTGGTTGGTGTATCAGGAATCTCAATAAGATTCGGATCTTTCTCTTTCGCCTCTCCTGCGTCCACTGCGGTTTCTGAGGTTGTTGAGTTTTTCCCAATTTCTTGAGTTTCTGGGTCTTCTGTCGAGGATGCAACGTCCGCGCCAGCTGGCATATCTACTTGAATCATTTCGTCTCCGATTGAATTCAAGTCTATATCAAAATTTATTTCTCCGTCTAAATTCATAATGCAATATTAGTTACTGTTTAGTGATTTTACAATTTTTTGTTAGTGTTTCTAACAATAAAAATTAGCTTATAGCTTTTTTATTTAGTCATAGCAGGCTTGGAGGCTATCTCCTTTTTTTGCTTCAAATCCTTATTTTTTATTCTTTCGTCGGCTAAGTTCTTACGTTTAGTTTCCGTTAGTTGTTCTTTTTTCAACTGAAAGTCTTGCTCTATCTTCTTTCCAGATTGAACAAGTTTTTGTAAATCGATGTCATCTCTAACAGAATTGTCATTAGTATCATCATCATCTCTTTCTTCTCCTGTGTTGAAATCCATAGCTTTAATTTGAAGTTTAGTATTACTATCCAGTAATGCTTTCTCCATCTCATGAGCTTGTTCGTCTTCACGGTTATCGATTTGCATTTGTTGAAGTTCTTTTTGAACTTCTTGTTGTTTAGCTGCCATTTGTTGCTCGTGCTCTTGTTGTTGTTTTTGAGCTTCTTGAACTTCTTGAGCTTTGTCTGCTTCGCTCTTCTCAATTTTTCTACGAATACTAGATATAGATTCTGAATTGTATATATCCATAAGTTGTGAGAACGATATCTTATCATTCTGTATACCTGCATGTGCAAGTGACTTAAGAGAAGCAAGTAATTCCATATCCGAATTAGTATTCGAGATAAATAATCCATAGTCAGCTTCGTTAAACATTTCTCCATCTATTTCAAACATTACAGTTTGTAACTCGTCTGTTACATATTGTAATTTCTTAGAACCTTTTTTATATGCGTACTTAGCTGTTTCTAATAAAGTAGCTAGCGCTCTTAGTTTTGTATTATCATGAACAGAAAACCATTTCTCAGTAATATGAGATGATTGACTAACTGCTCTTTCAACGTTTCCAACTAATTCTCTATTCTCTATTTGTCCTTGACGTTGTTTAGTAACACCTGCTATTTCTCCCATTTGGTTCTCTAGATATCCTAACATCATAATATGTTGTTGAATATATGAACCCATCTCCATATCTAATACTTGAGTAGGTTGTTGGAATTGCCCAGATAATTTTCCTTGAGCTGCACCTTTAGTTCCTTCTTTAAACCTGTCAACAGGGGCCCATCCTAATACTTCAGCATAGTACATCCATTTATCAAGTTCCCATTCGTCTGGTACTAAAGATAAATCAAGTTGTGCAATTTTACCTTTAGATTTAGCAAATGCTAATTCAGTTCTATACATAAATACATTATATAGATACTGATATGGTTTCATTCTATCCATTAATGATTTCGCTTTTGAATCATTAGTAGCATATAGTGTGCCTACATATCCAGGATAACATTTAGAAAGATTATCCATTGAACGGTATTGTACAGGACGTGGTCCAATTTTAACATAAATATTCTCCCCGATTTTTGTACCTTCCCACCATTCGTTAACCCAAATCCATTTAATTTCTTCTCCTCTCTCTTTCTCTGCTTTATAGTTTTCGTCAACAATCTTTTCTTGTTCGTTTCCTTCTTCGTCGTAATATTTTAATTTGCCTAGCTTTCTTCTAGATTTCCATACTACTCTAGTAACTTTTACATTGCCTTCAGTATCGTATGTTCCACCTGTATAAGATTGATCAGCATTTGAATTTACTTCAACCAGTCCATCTTGTCCATTACGTTCTTGTGCTAAAGTGCTAAGATCAAAAATAGCATTAGCACTTTTATGATTTAATGGTGAATTAGTTTCGCTCTTTAAAGAATGACCAGACTCTAAGTCATCTACTTCTTTAGGCGTAAGTTCGTCATAGAACATATCTATTACTCTCCCTATTGATTCATATGAGAACTCAATTATGATATCTGAATCTTCAATAAAATGAGAATCTCCACTACGTAAAGTATGAAGATTAAGAGGATTTACTTTTCTCATTACTGGTTCTCCTGATATAATATCACAACAATAAATTTCTTCTGCTGAAATTAAACCGTCTAAGAATCCTGCATTGAATTTTGTTTTAAGGCTTTGGTCTTTGTATAAATATGTAAGAAGTCTAGTAGCATTTAATTCTCTAAGATCTTGGTAATCGTAATTAAGATATTTATTTAATTTTTGTAATTCTTTTTTTGCTTCTTCTTCATCAAATACATCTTCAGTTAAATGCTCCTTCATCAGTTGCATTATTTGATTTTTCTTTTCGTCTTCCTTTTGTGATATAGCATCTGAGTTTACAGAACGTACTCTCCAATCAAATCTTCTTTTATATTCTTCACCTAATAAAAGATCTATCTTAGGATTAGCTATTGGATAGTTTTGCATCTTAGCAGGAAATGAAGTATCTCGTAATCCCATTGGATTTGTAACTTGTTGAATATCATTTTGATCTAAGATATCATTGTACAAATCATAGTTGACTTTCTTGTTATAATAAGATCTACGAATTCTATTGTCTTTAAAGTCTGTAATACCTTCAGAAGCATCAATGCATTCCTTTGCCCATTTTTTATTACTCGCTAATTTTTGAGCAGTTGATTTCTTTTGAGAAGGAAACTGAGTTAAATTATTATACGCCATTTCTTTTTTTGAATTTTATCAATTTACAATAATAATTATTTATTTTTATAAGTTCCATTTATTATAGCTATTTTGTGTTTTAAATGGCCTATCCCAAAATGGATCTTGCGATAATGTTTTTATTTTTTTTTCTTTATGAACATCTATTCGTGCAACTTCTTGTTTTTGAATCATTAACATGATTAACGAAGAAACTCTATCAAAGTTACCTTCCTTGTTCCAATAAATTAACTCCTTTAGTAGTGGGATGGAACGAATCTTTTGTAAATTCATTACGTCTGGATTATCTGGACAAGGAGTTAGTAACCAAGTCTTAATTAATTCTCGGCCCCATTTGTTAACCATTACCGTACCAGGTGTACCTTTCTTACGGTTCAACATAGTTGTAGTCATTACTTCTTTGTCTACCAGCACTTCAGGAGTATCAGTAAGTAAGTGAGTTGCATTCTTATTCTTGAAATATGTAAATAATCCTTTAAGGTTATTCTCATAATTCATTCTAGCATTAAAATATATTAATATTCTACGTGACAATTCATAAAACTCTTCCGCCGTGGAAGGTCTCCCTGTATACTCAGCTACTATCCTGTCGTTAAGAACATTCATTATAAATAACGAACCTAACGAGTTTGTTTGAGATTCATCATGATCGTATGGATCACATCCTGCTATGTACATTCCATAAGGAATATCTCCATCAGCATTTCTATAAGGCATTTCATATAGAACGGGAGCTCCATCAATATTGTTTGAATCTGTAAGTGGAAATGCAGTAATTGGTCTAGCATCTGGGTCCAGTTTCCAATCAACTTTACCAGTTGTAGCTTCTACTACAAACTTACCAATCCATGAAGTATCTATATACTTCTTAGTGTCTGATTCTATTTCAGTAAGATGTTCTCTTAAATATCTAATTGGGAATATAGAACCTGCAGTTCTCATCACTGCTTCTTGAGGAGTATAAGGATTCTCTGCTACATGTTGAGAATAAGCATTAGCATTTTGAGCATTCTCTTTAATTAGTTTTCTTTCTTTATCCTCCCATTCTTTTGCTTTGTCTTGATCGCTCCTTCCGTATTTATTATAACATCCTTCATAGTTCATAAGAGTAGGCATAAAGAATCCACACTGTGTTCCTTCTCTACCTTTATCCCAAATATTTTCTATATGATGAATATTATAACCTTTAGGATTATAAAATGTTTCTTCTAGCGCTTCAAAGTTGGCCCCTTCTGTACCACCTGTACCAAACGCAATCATTAAACCAAAAGTAATTTTACCTTGTTCCATTGATGGCCGTGCTACTTGCCAGGCTTTAAGTAGACCAGGAAACTTTCCTGCTTCCTCCCAAAGTATTAGCTTACCCCTTTTTCCCCTTGCTTTATCAGGATTATCTTTTAATGATACTCCAATAATTTCTGACTTGTATCCTTTTTCTATTTTTAGTCCTCCTGTAGTTTCTGAATAACTAGCTCTTCTATGCATTTGTCTATCAGCAAAATGTCTACGTTTAGACCAAGGAGTATGTTCATCAACAAAATCCATAATGTCCCATGCTTTAGTAAGAAGACCATCTTCATTAAGATAAGCTTTTTCAGATGCCATTGCATAAGATTTAGACTTAGGAATATGAAAATAATTACGAGTCAACATTGACCCACCTTTAAATGAGTAACCTCTACCCCTTGTTTTTAAAACAGAACCATGTTTACCTCGATTTTCTGCTTCTTCTAAATAATGATAGTAATAATAATCACCATCCCAGAACGCAGGAAAGTCTTCAAACCTTCTACCCTCAACTCTACCATCTTCACTAACTTCTTCTAGTGCTTCTACTACCTGTATGGGAGAATAATTAAGATACCAATAATTATAACCTGATATAAAATCCCATCCTAAATTTAATCCTTCTATACAACGACGATGCTCTTCTTCCCAATACTTGTAATATTGAGAACCAGGATGATCGTTCGGAGTATAATTAGTATATCTACCAAACTCTTTAAAGTGAAGGGCAGCTTCTCTAAAATTATCATGCTTATCAAATGACTTCTCCTTATCGAATAATGGTATTATCAGCTTTTTTTTCTTCATGTTGATCTCTAATATGTTTTGGTAATAAAGCCTTTACAAGTTTTCCTTCAGTAATTAATACTCCAAAATCTTTGTTATCTAAACACTTTCCTCTGGTTTCCCAGAATGGATGTTCACGAGGACTATAGTGAACAATAATTCCTAACTCATCGTATCTTGGTTTAACAGGAGTAACTCTAGTACATTGTACCCAAGCACATACAGTCTTATTAGCTCCTTTGTTAATTTTCTGTGCAATCTTTCTTCTATTCTTAAGAGTACAATTCTCCATTATTAGAGTAACCTCTTTAGGATCATAGAACTTTATATTATTTAATTCATCTTTGACTTGCCATTTTTCAAAGTTCTCTCCTGCTTGCAAATGAAATCTTACTCTGAATACTTTATTATTTTTCTCCATCTTTTATATATTGATACTTTATATCTATTAAATCTTCATCCGTAGATGTCGAGCACCATGTTATAATAATATCAGTACCCGTCTGTATATATTTATGCATCTTCAAATATTCCTTTTTGTCCTCCTCCTCTAATTTTTGAGTCTGTCTTAGCCTCATCTTTTTCTACCTCTTCTTCTAATTTCTTAAGACCAGTGATAGCATCTCCTATTGATTTCATATTAGCTATGATATCTTTTGCGGCGTATATAGGTTTACCTTTCTCATCCATATCTTCTACATTAACAATCTGAAAGTATTTTCTTAATTGTTGAGCAGCCCCAACAGCATCCTGTAGTAATTCCATATAAATAGAAGTAGTTAACTCTATATATTTAATACATGCATCATTTATTAACTGATCAGGTTTCCATTTAGGATTCTTATCGAAGATATCTTCTTTAATCCTATCAGTCCTTTCTTCATTAGGGTATTTTCTATAAGGTGACTTAGCAGAACACCAATAATATATATACGCTAATTCATTCTGAGCGTTAGCTTTATTTTTACTCCTATCTCTAGTCCATATTTTCTTAAACTCTTTTATCACGAGTAAGTGAGGATTTATCTCCAGTCCATCCTTTCTAGTTACTTCTAATAGATTCATTCTTCTTTCTTTTTAAATCGATGGGGTCTTACTGCAAATATTCCCCATCCTTTTATTCTAGTATTACTATAGGTTTCTTCATTATATCCGTCACCCTCTTTCATCTTATCCTTCATCAGTGTAATTCCTGCATAAACTATCTTAGTAATTTCTGCTTCAGATAGATTATACTTAGTAGCCAACCTTTTAATAATTCTCTTAGTCTTATTTTGAATCAGCATGTATTATGAAGTTGAAGACTAATTTATTATGCTTGCCTGGAGTTACTCTATAACCCTTAGCAATCTGATTATTTTTAATTACTTTCTTCTTCCTGAGCTCTGATAAATTATTATTTAGAGAGGCTTCTGATAAATTCAGGACCTCTCTTATTTCTAATTTAGTATCTTGATCAAAAAGTATCTTGTATCTTATCTTCTCTTCGAGACTTCTATATTTGTTATCATAATATAAAAGTTGAGCTAAGACGTCTAATTCTTTTTTCCGTAACTTGGCTATAGGATTCAATAGCTCTACGTAAAACCGATAGAAGTTTCTATCAGTACATTTTATAGGAATTTCCTTTAACATATAATTATAATTGCAACTTGTATTTACAAATATAACACTTTATATTATAATTCCAAATAAAACTTCTTACATATATTCTATTGACTTACTTTCAGATATCTCTATAGAAGGGAATTGGCCTCTTGTAAGCCCCGCAACTAATTCATATAATACACAGTCTGCTTCTACTTTAAGAGCAGTTACCATAAAGATTACTTGCTCAGGATCTGTCTTTAAATAAACCATCTGTCCTATTTTAAAATCTATTTCTATTGTTAGTTTACTCATAATATTTCTTTTGTTTCTATTACTTGATATTTATCAAATCCTATGTGGACAATAAATGTTTTCTTAATATCATATTCTTTACACATAGATTTATAAATATCTAATTGCATGGCATAGTGATTAAGATTACAATCCTGTAGATGAGTATAAGGTTGTTTCATTCTTTGACCAGCAAAGCCAGTATCATTTAACTTCTTATTAGTTTTCCAATCTAGCATCACTACAGTACCATCAGGTTTTTTAGCTAAACAATCTATCTGTCCTGCTAATCCTTTCTTAGTATCATACACAATTAACTCAGACTCTATAGGAGTAAGCTTCCCACTTACAAAATAATCATATATAAAGTCAATAGCTACTTGTTCTTTAGGATATTTTCCGCTAGCAATAATTCCTTTACCATCTATATAATCCTCAAATATCTTATGTACAGCTGTTCCCATCTCACAAGAGAAATCTCTCTTCTGGTCCCATTCCTCTAACACTTTAGCTTGAGCTATTTTATGTTTCTTGGCATAAGCCTTAGACACACCTTCTCTATCAAACTTGTTCTTAAACCTAGAGAGAAATGTAGTGACCGAAGTCAACTGTCTTTTACCTAACATGTAAGTATGAGGACCTTCATCAAAGACTACTCTTTTATCTTTTGAGTATTTTAGCTCAGTCGACATCTCTCTAATTGATCTTTAAGTTCTTCAAATGATTTAAGTATTCCAATAAATACGATTCCTTTATTAGGATCTTGTAATACAAATTCTACAAATCCTTTATTAGGTTCAAATTGTTTCTCATATATAGCCATATGAAAATCTCCTTGATGTGCCGATATGATAAAGCCACTTACTTCTGTGACTTCTCCTTTTTCTAGGCTTAGTTCTTTTAGTTCCTCTTCAGAAGGAATATATCTTTCTTCCATTACTTAAATGATTCTATTAATTTATACAATATTGTATTTAGAAATGCTACCATTAACATAGTAATAACTATATTCCAATTATACTCTCCTATTAAATAAGGATACCATACTAATGTATGAACTGATGCCATACAGGTAGAGCACAGGATTAAAGGTTTAGCTAAATACTTGATTATTGGATGAGCATTCTCAAATGGTTTACGCAGGAAGTAAAAAACCATTCCTGGTCCAGTAATACATCTAAATCCTAAAGATGCCATGCTAATAATAATTGCTGTGTGTATCATACTCCTATCTGTTTTAGTATTCGTTTAAGTTCTGATTTGTTTTTAAGTTTCCCTGCGAAAATAGTTTGCCCATACTTAATCTTTCCTCCTTTCTCTACAAAGAATATCAATATATGGTCAAGCCCTTCGTTAAAGTTTATCCCTATGCATTCTGCAGGTCTGTGATTCCATTCATCACAATCCTTTAAAAAGATATTGCTATGTAGGCTAGATTGTTTAAAATCACAACTCTCTATATCTTCTCTGTCAAGGTGTTTGACTCTGACTAAATTTGTTAAGGTCCTAGTATCTAATCCGTGAGAAGAAGCATAAATACTTTGATGCCAATGTCCTCCATCTCTTATTTCATATTTAAAGCCAATATGAAACTCTTCTATTTCTGGTGTGTAGTATTTCTCCATTTTTCTTTCTTTTAATAATTTCTTTCAAAACAAAGATAAGAAAAAATCTCTATATCCTTTCTAAAATTCTCATCTTTTTTGCTAAATACCAAGTGCCTCCTTGATGCTTAGGACGCTCCATAATCTCGTAGTCCTCTATTTCCACCTTACACCATATTCTCCCTTTAGAGGATAGATGAGGAGCCTCTGCTTTATGAGTACAATGCCATCCAGGTCTAAATGCGAATCCTTTAGTTCGATGTTCTTCTGCAGGCATCCACTCATTAAAAGGAAGTCTTAATTTCTTATTAATAAATAATGGTGTAATATTACCATCCTTCAATTCTCTAAATAATTTGTAAGCTATCATTCTTTCTTTTTTAATTAGTAAACAAATCTGTTTACTTTCTATTTCAGTTCAAGGCATTATTATCCTCTATAGTAGATATGAATAATTATGAATGTAATTTTATGTTTAAGAAGAAGCCTCCTGAGAGATGAAATAAAAGAAAGAAAGAAAGAAAGACAGGAGGCTTAATCCTGAGTAGTGGTGATCGTTGTTAACTGGCGTAAAGATATAAAAAAAATAATATAAAAAATTTTTTAGGGAAAATATTTTTTTAATTTATTTATGAATACGTTGACCATCTCAATCAAAGACCCGCGCTTTGTAATGGAGTGGGAACTAACCCGCTCCGCTAATACTATTGCGTTATGAAAAATATCATCGCCAACATCAAAACAACAGATAATTTCGTCATTGTTGAATTCAACGCTTCTTTAGACAAGAAAGCTAAAAAGCTTTCTCGTCCTAGCTCCGTCTTCTTCACTCACGCCCAAGCGAAAACGCTTGGTCTTAGTGACGAAGCCATCGGATACGAGTTCGTATCAAAAAGAGTATAGCCTAAAGGCTATACCTTTTTTTTACTCTCTTTTTGAACATCAATAAAGCTTAATATTAAAAGCCACCCTATAGGCATATAGGAAAATCGCACATCAGCTGAGTGCAGGGAGGAGAGTTTATAGCTCCTCACACATTTAAAATATTAAAGTAATCTTTGAAGACATATCATGATACAAAGACTAACCAACATTAAAGTATGTTAATATGTTGGACTTTATGTATAATCGAGTTAATACCTATGACTCTAATCTATACCTTATCATAATAAGGTATAATACCACTATAGGTAACACTATTCTTAAATCGTATCGCCATATGAAAAAGGAACAAGTAATAATAGATGGAGTATTGACCAACTTAGATTGGTTAATCAATCCAAATGCTTAAATGTATTGTATAGTTTATGTGTTTAAGGGCTTACGCCCTTAGACCTATAGACCTATATTTCTCCTTTTCAAACA
>Ga0098058_1000049_pt1 | contig 67445 bp, 45 predicted proteins | sample 19_taG_FD_75061 | JGI IMG/M metagenome (GOLD analysis project Ga0098058, IMG submission 75061) | Marine viral communities from the Subarctic Pacific Ocean - 19_ETSP_OMZ_AT15317 metaG | ecosystem: Environmental > Aquatic > Marine > Oceanic | place: Pacific Ocean | collected 2015-01-19 | reverse complement strand
CTCGTTATAAATCGCCATACCGGCGCGGTGTGCTGTGTAACTCGTGGTACAACCGGCAGCAACCAAGGTAGCCGCAGAGGCTGTATCATAGAAAACAACTGTATTGACTACGCCGCCATTGGCATACAATCCGCGCTTGTTGGGATCGGAATTATTATGAGATGCAATTGTACAATTTACAAATCCGCCGCTGCGATAGGTGTCGTGGGCGGGCATATTCATAAATAAACAACTAGTCCACACAGCATCGCTTTCGTTGCCCGACCCGGGACCATAAGTGCCAACAACCGCAGTGGTCGCAGCAGTACCAGGAGGACAGGTAGGCCATTCGGCCGTCGGTGTTGGTGCAGATCCACTACCAATATATTCAATGCGTGCACGATTAATCGTCGCGCCAACAGCCAAATTTTGTATAGCGCCTCTGGATGAAAGAACATAACAATTATCGATATGGTATACTATCTTGCCGCTAGCAGCGCCGACTGCAAAAGTGGCATTATCCCAGTCGTTAGCGCTATCAGCTTCCCCAGGAGGCTGGTGTAGTACTGTAAAATTCTTCAAAACACAATCAGTATTAATTGTAACAGTTCTACCTTCTATTGCCGACTGAATTACAACATCCTCCGGATAGCCAGTCGCACCTTGTATGGTGACACCAGTGAGCGAAGTTGATATCTTTTCATTGTACGTACCTTCTCCAATTATAACAGTCCAGTTGTTGGAAGCCGCTGTTAAAGCAGCGCCAATTGTAAGCTTTGCTAATACTGGTGTTGAGCCATCATTAGAGTCATTGCCTGCTTTGCTTACATAAAGTGTTGCCATTAATAATCAGTCTCCTAAATTATTTCAACATAAGTTGAATCTGGATTGAAAAGAACAACAGAATCTGTATTGGTATTGACCGGACTTGCAAGATAACCAACAATTCGGACAGTGTCACCTGATGCTGAGGGGGCAGTAAATGTTAGTGCGCCAGCAGTTGTGCTCACATATACAGGATCTCCCTGTTTTGTGGTGGCGGTGCCGGCCAAAAGAGCTGCTGATATTCTTGCATATCCACGAGTTAACATCCCATCTGTTCCGGAATTTGTTCCGACAGCTAGGCCTAGCAACACAGGCCCAGAGGCAGTTACATCCGATGCGTCAGCGAGGGTCCATACAGAAGAATCGGTTAGATAACAAAGATTAGATAATACAGTTGTGGTGCTTCCAATTTTAATAATGTCACCTGACATATCGCCATTAGATGTGAAACCATATGGGTCAACGCCGGTAAAGTCCTGAGTTGAATCTCCTCCACCTCCGCCGCCGGCGGTAATTGAGTCACCGTTAAGAGTTAGACTACCGGAAATTTCCACAGAGCCCGTTATGCCAATCGACCCCGTAGTATTTAACCCGGTAATACCTGCTACTTTTTGTAGTCCCCAATTATTCATATTAATATCTTGGTAAGGAATCAGTTGCGCGTCGACTGCCACCATTGAGCCTGTTAGCGTGACAATATCGTCCCCTCCGATTAACAAGCCTTGGCCTTCAGACTGAGACAGGGCCGTGATGGTTCCCCATACTTCGGCGCCTGATTCAAAAGATATCTTTTCTGGAAGCGTGGGCATGACCAAAGTGTTTGTCATTGTGATTTCAGACCCAGATTGGGGTGATATGTTATTTACGTATAGTGTACTCATAAGTATTTTCCTTTTTTAAAATATTCTCATAGTGGAGCCAGTTCCAATGGTTAAATCATTACCACCACTAAAAACCAATGGTCCGTAAAGACCACCATTGTGATCGTCGGGAACAACAATTGATGTGCTGAAAGTTACTGGATTCAAGAAACCAGCATGGGTTGTAAAGAATGAAGTTGCTTCTACTGATCCGGTTGCAACCAAGCTTGAACCATCAAATGTTAAATTAGCGCTTCCTGTGAAAGCACCAGAATCGTTATATTGAACTTGTGTGTCTGAACCGCCGGGAGTTCCAGAGCCACCTCCGCCACTTCCAGATATTGAGACACCGTTAACAAAAAGACTTCCAGTGATATTAACACTGCCTGTTAAATTCATCCCTCCGCTAACAATTAGTGGGCTGCCGCCGGTGAGGGTACCATCAATAACAATAGTAGAACCTGTTAGAACAATGCCATTATGAGAACCAGAAATGACCATATATTGATCACCATCTGCATTGTATTCTATATAACCACCAGTTACGTAGCTTTCAGGGCCGGCGGGATAAGTTCCAAAATATAATTTTATATTATCATTAATTTTTATTGATCCGCTGGGATGGTAGCCTGCTGCTGGCTCATCAAAATTCATCAAAGCAGAAGAGTTGCCGGCATTAAATTGAATAGTGCCATCTGTTCCAGCGCCAATAAGAATATTGCCAGCAGCATTTAAATTAATATTAGCATCAGAATTTAGTGTAATACTGGTGCTAGCAGTCTGAATGATATTTGAACCAGATATAACTACACCCCCACCAGAAGGGACACCAGGAACATGAGAACCTGAAATAATTAAATATCGATATGCCGGAAGAGCAGTAGCATCATAGTAAATAGATGCGGAACCTGATACATTTAGGCTGCCTGTTAAATTCAACCCCCCGCTAACAACTAGTGGGCTGCCGCCTGTAAGGGTTCCATTGATCTGTACATCGTTATGGAATACAGCATTCCCAGAAACTGCCATAGTACCCGTGACAGATAGTGTATGAGATGGTGCTGTTGTTCCGATGCCAACATTGCCAACAGTATCAACTCTAACCTTTTCACTGCCGTCTCCACCGTGTATGCGCAAATTTCCGGCGCCATCGTTACCGTATTTTAAATATATTCCATCATTCGATACTAACACCATATCTGCATCTGATAACAAATCAAGATTCGATCCGCCAGAGCCAGTAATAGTAGTAGCGTGTAACACACCATCAATTTGTACATCGTCTCTGAATACAGCATTTCCTGTTACATACATGCCAGTTGAAGCTGTCACATGAACACGACCTTGGATCGCTTCGAGGTTGATACCGCCGGAGCCGGCCGCCGTGATATTCGCGTAGCTTGGAGCTATAGCAGAAAAATAAGTCTGCGGTGCAAACCAAACAGCCTCTGCTTGTGTGTATAATGTACCGCCGTCATATAGTGTTATTGTCGCTGTGTCATTTGCATCTTGGCCATCATCAGCTTTGAGGGTCAAAACTGCATCTTGGCCCGGGCCGGATGCCATAGTAATATTTGAACCTGATAATACAATGCCATTTGAAGAGCCAGAAATGATTGGACTATAAAGTATATTTGTATTATAATCATATGTAAAGTTGTCAGACCCACTATGAACGGAACCAGATGCAAAAATAACGTGTTTATCATTTGCTTCGCCCATATGGAAAGAACTTGAAGATAAATCGCCCACAACAATTGAAGCTATTGTATCTTCAAAAGCTAGTTTTATCCATCCAGGATTTCCAGCAGAGCCAGAAAATATAACCCAATCATTTAAGTCCCAATCAGTTTGACCATCAACATTATGCGCTCCGGATCCTGTTATTTGCCAATAATCACCAGCAGAAGCAGTCAAATTGGTTGAAGAATGGTAACCACCGTTAACAGAAGCACCAGCTGTAAAAAGATTGCTGTATGGGCCGCTTGGGGCCCCATCTAAATCAGATCCTGTTGCCGCATTTGTGCCTGCATTCCAAAGACCTTGGAATCTTGCTGCTCCTAAAAATGCTAATTGTCCTGTTTGTGATGGCATTTAATATTCTCCCACTAACATATAATTAGATAGCAATATTTATTATCTTCCCATGATCTTAAAAACATTTGCAGATGCAACGCCAAATACTTTTTTAATATCTACGCCTGGTGTTTTATATACCTTATTTGTATAAACAATATCACCGTCATCACCGTCACAACTATATGAAGGGGGGTCAATACTAGCTAAGATAGATATATGAGGGTGGTACTTTATAGACGATTCTCCATCGTCGCTGTAATCTGAATAGACTATTCCGGTGGATTGCTCTTCCAAGACTGGCTCAACATTTAAGTAATCATGATCGTAATTTACTAATACAATTGAAAAGTTATCAAGAAGCGTTATATCAGCTCTTGCAGCTGCGTTAAGCGATATTTCATTATAATTCGTGGAGCCGCCGTGCAACGAGGCTGTCAGCCAAGTTGTAGTCGCGATTGAATAATCAGTAACATTTCCTGCCATTGTGTTACCAGCAGAAAATCCTGTAATAGCGTCGAAATCTGACAGTGTTAAAGCTGACCCAGTCCAAGATGATTTTACAACAATTAGATCCGAGAGGCCCTGGGGGGGCGTCGCGTAGCCTGCAATTTTCAATGTTGCGTTGTCTGGTACAGAAGTAATTTGACTCGTATCAAAAGTCATGAAAGCGCGGGAGACAAGCCACCCTTCGACGGGGACGTCGAAGTGCAACGCGGCGGCGGGGAATTCCTCGGCGGTGGCGCTGTCCGTGCCGTAGGTTCCGGATAAAGAATCTCTTGAATCAGACCAGGAGGTGCCGAGGATATTCAAGATGTGACCATCGCCTGGGGCGGTGTAGTCGACCCCCCAAGTGGTACCACTAACATAAATTTGCTGAACGCTACTTGTCGCAAAGAAGCTGAAGCCGTATGCTTCTCCTAGGTCGGTGTTATTTGCTTCTCCTGGCCAATTAATTATAATTGGGGTAGAGTAATTATCGCGTGCCATAAGATCGGTCGCTGCTGGATCAATGGTACCACCGAGGTAATATGACTGATTATAAAAACCTCTTCGGCCGTAGCCGTTGTCCGCGACGCCAATAGTGGCGCCTGCACCCCACGCGTGCCCAGGAGAGCCGACTACAACTATCGGTGCGTATCTAAATTCAATTCTACTAGATGTTTCATATAATACAACCTGGAATTTAAGATCTGCGTAGTTGGCGGCATCTTGGCCATATTCGCCAACTTCCCACTCTATAACAAAAAATTGGTTTGGTGTGGTACCAAACGCTTCAGATTTAACATACTGGGAAGTACCTGTAGTAGCCCTTAAATCGTCCCACCAAGGAGCTACAACTACAACGTCGGGGCCGTTAAATTTCGGATTATTATAAGATACACCGAAGGTGCCATCAAAACTGAGTAGTCCGTTAACGTTAATAGAGATCGTTGTATAATCACCACCATTAAAATTAAATGTAAAGGGTAATATAACTGTATCCCAGTTATCGTCGGCGCCGGCCGTGAAGACCGTCGTGGGTGAAATCAACGGTAATAATGCATCAGGTCCGCCGAGGCAAGGCTCCCGGGTGAGTGTCATATCATTGATTAGCGGCACTAAAAAGCCCTCCTAAGATATTTCAACCCAAACAGAATCCGGATCAAATTTAATTACGCCCACAGTAGGCGTACAATACCCGACAACTCTTACATAAGAACCCGATGCCGATGGGGCTGAGCCTGTCATCGCACCGGACATACCAGGCCCAGATGCAACATATACTGCTGATCCTGTCTGCCAGGCGCCGAGGACAGAGTATACTCCTGGAAACAGTTCAGTATTGACATGGCCGCGGAGGAGCATCCCGTCGGTTGACGGGTCAGTTCCCAGCGCTATTCCCAGAAGAGACGCATTCCCAGCGGCGGTTTCACCCAGAGAGCCTGTGCCGGCAGCATTTGGGGCTTGCCACCCACCATCAGCATTAAGATAGAAAAGTGTGCCGGGCGGCACCGTAGAACCTGTGCCGTAATAAACAACGTCGCCAATTCCAGTTGCTGAAGCCAGGCCGGCTGGGTCGAGGGCTCCCGTAGCATGTCTAGAGCAGTGGCCCATCTCTAAAGCTAAAAGGTTAGCAACAGAAAGGGAGGTACCATCATAAGTTACGTTAGAGGCTCCCTGAAAATTTACTCCATCGCTGTATTGGACATGGGTTGCGGTGCCGCCTGGTGATACGTGCCAACCATCACTGCCAGTAATCCCAACTCCATTAACAGTCACACTACCTGTCACGTTTAGCGAGCCGCTAACAAATAATTCTGGTACTGGAAGAGTGTCATCAAAAGTTAATCGAGCGCTTCCAGTAAAAGTACCAGCATCATTATATTGGACTTGAGAATCAAGCCCACCTGGTATACCAGCTCCACCGCCGCCGCCGCTTTTAAAACCCATTGTTAATCCCCTACTCTGTTACGCCAGAACCAGTTAGTTCATACATTGATTGTGTGGGAATATTTGTTAATGATGCATATAACATAAACCCGCCCACGTTGGCAGCGGGTGCGGAAATAAATATTTCCTTGCACTTAACATCAAATTCCATGGAATCTTCATGACTATTTAATTCTATAAAATGCAAACCACTTACAACGTTCTCCCACGGCTTTCCAACAGAGCCGGTTGATACAAAGTGCACTCTTATAGGGCCGTCGGTATCGACGGCAGAAGAGCCCGATGCTACAACATTAATCTTTTTTGTTACGGTAGGAAAAGAAATCTGAATTTCCTGACCAGCTGCGACTGTCGAGCCGGTAATAAAAGGATGACCGGATACTTGATATGAGCCCACATTTCTTAAACCGACGCGTGTTGCTCCCGCAAACGTTACGTTGTCACTTGCTTCTCTGGGTTTAAATGCCATTTTTATTCCTACCTTATATTTAGTTTTCTATTTCTTTCTTGTTCTGCCTTTCTGGCATTTTGAAATTTTTTAATTTTTTCTTGTCGACGTTTTTTCGAAGGTTTAATATAAAATCTCTTATCTAAATAGTCTTCAATTATTCTTTCTTTTTTGACCTTTTTGATAAATTTTCTTATTAAGCGATTTATATCTCCGCCAACTTCTCTTATATCAACTTTCACGTTAACTGGTCTCTTACCCTTGCTCATATCATGTGTTTCCACTTGTCGTCAACAATATTCAGTATACCGGCTATATCAACGCCGGCGTCGTTAGCTGCAACGCCAGCTAGCGGGGATCCTGGTGATGACTCCCTTATTTCTGGAACGTTGCCAAAAACGTCAGCCTTCACTTTGACAGATTCATTTAAACGTTTAATACGTTCTTGACGTTTACGCTCATATTCTTCTTCTAGCTTTCCTTGCTCTGAATCTTTTTTTGTTTCCATTACAACACCAGTGTTCATTCCGCGAACAACTTCAGAAATGATGCCTGACAACATTCCTTCTTCTAGAATTACTTCTCGAACTGTTTGCCTTATCAGGGGCTTAAGAATTTTTTTAAAATCTTCTCTATTCATTTTAATCTCTCAATATTGAATCTAGCAAGTGATCAATTCGATCCTTTTTTGACTCATTTAAATATAAATTAATTTCTGGATTGATATTTGTGGACGGGTGTACATATGCGCCCGGAGTTGAGGGCTCAGAGACCATATCGAAACAAATAAGTTGAAAATCATCTTCAACAATTGTTTTTCCATCTTTTTCTTTAACTGAACCCAAACCACGAGACGAAATACCAAGCTTGACATTTGCTTTTACAAGATCTTTGAGAATTCGGCCAGAGGGGGTGTCGAGAACTTCAAATTTTCCCATTACACTTTCTCCCTCCCACCACATCTTTATAGCCAAATGAGAAGCATTTTTGAGATTAATCACACTGTCATCAGGATGATCAAGTTCCCCCAAAGATCTTCTCTCGTGCACCGCTTTTTGGTAATTTTTAATTTCACGAGTAAGAATATTTTTACTATATACTCGTCCATTACCATTTTTGGTACCAGCCTTCTGGCATATGCCCACAAGATAGATAGCGCCGTCCATAGCCTTTCTTTTTTCGGCTTCGGTTAAAACATTTACCGGACATCGACCTTCTGGGCACAGCTCAAAATATTCTTTTAAAAGCCGTTGTGCCATTTTCTATTATTTTCTCACTGTTTTGGTTGATAAGTTTGGACCAATCTTGCCTTTGCCAGCACCAGGAGGAGCCTGATTTGCAACCTTGCCAGGATTTTTAATTCCCCAAACCATCGAAGAAGCTTTTCCTTCTTTTACTACTTTTTTATCGCCTTTAGCCATTTTTAAATCTCCTTTTAAAAAAAATAATTTGTGAGGCTCACCCTCACGCGATATCGCTACCATTGCAGCAGCGACGAACTTCTGGAATGTTACGCCGTTTCATTTCTCTTCACCTCCATTTGTATTTCTAAATTTTAAGCCGAAATCGTTTAATAACATGCTCAAGAAATAACTTGTCCCGGCTGATAACCATCCCAAAAGTAATCCATTTATTAAATTGTACTCAAACGTAAATAGTTCTGTGAAACAATTGATCCCCCACAAAAAAACACCAACCCAAAAACCAAGACAAAGTGGGCAATGGAACAATTCTCCCAGTTTGCCATGCGCTGGCCTCATTGAGTTAAAAATTGAACCGTAAGCAAGGATGTACGTTAGGCCGTAAGCACACAAGATAAAATATATTAATTCCATAATTACCTATATACGATAAATTGAATTTATTCCGTAAGCTGGGCCGCCTGGTCGTAAAGTACCCTTTCTATCGCTGTGATACCTTTCAGGATCGAACTCTGTGTATTCGTCGATTTCTGGCTCAAGTAAATTACGCTCTACTTCTGCTTCAAATTCCTTTTGATCTACGTAGAAAGGTAAATCTCCATCAAAGAATTTTGATACTGCAAATAATATATATTGTATTGAATCACCTTCTTTGGCGTCAGGATATGAAGCTTCCATCGACATAAATAAGTTTCCAGCTTGGACAGAATCGTAAGTTATAACACCATTTGAATTTAAAAATTTAAATAATCTAACCTGAGTTTCATGTATTTCGTCATCTAACTCTTCTTTTGGCAAAGCAACTACTTTCTTTTGAGCTGGCAAAATCATAATATCAATCTCGGGATGATCAACAATAATTATATTTCCATCAATAGTCTTCTTGGCTTTAAGATGGATTGTTTCAATTGAAGGTTCTTCTACGATTTTAATGATTATGGGCATTATTTATTTATCTCGCTAACCAATGATTGTATTTGGAATATTTCAAGTACTAAGCTTTTATCTAGTTTTCTTTGGTTGTAATTTGAAATACGTTCCAGAAGCTTTTGCATTTTTTCTTTTGTTGCATGATTTTGAGAAGATATATTCTCTTTTAACGTAGTAGAGAGGCGTGTAATCTCTTCGTACAAAAGCGCTTTAAACTCTAAACCATTATCCATATATGATGTAATATATTTATTTAAAAATTCTTTCTGCGATTCATTTAAGTTTGCTGAATACTGCTCATTAAATTTTTCAACAAAATTTTTCATAGCTAAATTATTTATTTTAGGAAACTTTCCATTATCTTCTTCTGTTTTTGTTGTAAAAGAGTCTAAAAACTTTTTTTCAAGCAATATTTGTTTTTTGGGGTTCAAATTTTCTTGTAATATCTGGTTAATGGTGGCCAGTCTTTTAAAAGAGGGAACAAAAGTTTTCCAAATATTTTTTGTTAAAGTCTTATTCATCTTGTTAATCAGGTTAGTTTGTTGATTAAAAACTTCTTTTTTGCTAATTGAACTAAATTGTTTTTTTGCTTCAATTATTAATTTTTCTATAGTTTTTTGTGGCAAATCTTCAATTTCTGAAAAGGAGTCATATATCTCTTTTTCTTTCCTCAAAATCTTTTCTTTTCCAAAATATTCTTTAAGTATGCTGATAACCGTACCTTTTTTAGCGTTCTCTTTGTGTAAGATAGATTTAGTTAATTCTTTAATTAATATTTCGTAAATCAAAGCAGTATTGCGTTTTTTATTATGACTAAGTTTCATCAGTTGTTTTCTCCAAAGAATCAATCAAAACTTTGATATCGTGACTTTCTTTAAATAGTTTGGCCTCTTCCTCATCATAATTAGCTTCCAGATCTTCTGAAAGGTTATAAAGTAACTTCAAATCTGAATAACCTTTCAGAGTATTTCTAGAAGTATTGCTACCTAATTCTGCTCCCACCATTCCAAGCATTGAGCGCCGGCGTGGTCCAGAAGATTTTCGCTTATCGCTTACTTTAGGTTCATACCAGCCATGTGATCTGGGAGTCGTAGTTTTACGACGTTCAAATTTATCCCGGCCAGTATAGGGCCAATCATCACGGTTTCCCGGAGCTTCGGCTGGGGATGGCGCCTCTGTAGCTGCTAAGAGTGGCCCTGCTTCTTCCTCCCCGCCTTCTTCGGGTGCACCTTCCTCAGGGGCGCCTTCCAGCTCACCAGGCATACCCATTTCTTCTCCGCCGGCTCCTAGGTCATCTAAACCGCCTAGGCCACTGGGGCCTCCGCCGGCTGCAGCTGCAGCCTCACCAACCTGTTCCAAAGCGAAATCATGTTTTCTATCATAAAAAGCTTCAATTTGCATTCTCCCAAATTCTTGTTCACTAACATTCAAAATATTCTGTGCGACCCAACGACGACTAAAATATCCTTCGCTGGCTGCATCAGCTGCCTCAAATCTAGCCTTCCAGTGTTCAAGCTCTTGTAGCTCGGCGATCTTTGAAGGATTGTTTAAAGCCAGCTTAAAAGATAATAAGTCATTTCCACGATATCCCATCGTAAACAAATGTATAACGCCTACTTTTTCAAGCTCTGAAATGATTGAACGCTGCAGTCGCTGAACTGTTCTAGCGAATCTAACATCTTTTTGCGCCAAAGTTGCTTTATCTTCATCGGCCCCCTCTCCTCTAGACAAATAAGAAGCAGGTATTTTTAATGCACTAAAAAGTTTATCTCTTAGATATTTAACATCTTCAATGTCTCCGGTATATTTCCCGCCTCCGAGGCTCTCTATTTTGGTATTCGAGGCCTGACCTCTGATCGGGATATAATAGTCTTCTTCAATGCTCAGAGGATTATAACGTAAATCGACGCGACCACTATTAACATCAACAATTTGATTTCGCTTCATCTGCGTCATAACTTTCTGCATATATTGTTCAACATCCTCGGGGGGTACGTTGCCAACATCAATATAGAAAACCCTACGATCGGGAGAACGAACAATCCTATATGCCATCATAGCATCTTCTAATAAAGTCAACTGTCTCCATATTCTTCGAGCAGCATCTAGTGCTGATGTACCGTACGGTGCGAACTTGTCATTTCCCAAAATTCTAAAATGCGCCATTTGCCAATTTTCTAATGTCAAACCGGCAGTATTCCATTGATATTGTATATAATTTGGATTCTCTTTATCTTCTCCTTCTAGACGTTCAATTTCATTTGGGGGAAGGCCGATGGCATTCTTAATTCCCTCATCCTCTTCAATATCTAAGTAAAGAAAAAAGTCTCCATACTTACACATAGAACGACTCCAACCATATAAATTAAACTCAAGGTTTAGTATATTATAATAGAGAGTTTCCAAAACTGACTTGATTTCAGAGTTACTACAGATAATATTTAGTAAAGGAGTATATAACGAGGAAGTGGTCATCTCGTCAGCATAAATATCTAGTGCAGAAGCTATTTCTGGAGTATATTCCATCTGATCAAAATCGACGTATCTATCTAATCTATTCTGATTCGAATAATACTCAACCTGCAGGGCGCCATAAACATCCTGGTAGGCTGACATTTTAAATTCTTGGCCGCTAGCTGAGCGAAAACGTGATTTATATTTATCTAATTGACGTCTTTTTAGTTGCTTTGTATCCTGCCTTCTGTATCTAACAAGAGGTCCGGATAATAATTTAGTTAATTGTCTAAAAAGCGGATTTTTAGGATTTCTAGGGTTCTTTTTGTTTTGATTTCTAGGGGGCATATATTATCCTTTTAACAACCAAGTAAAATCAGCATATTCTTGTTTTCTTTCTTCAAGATTATTTTCTCTTTTAATCTTTTCATATGATAACATACCTGGTATTGATGTGTTCAATGATCTATTCGATGTTCCTACAGAAGATAAAAAAGCTTTTTGGTAATCTAAGTCTCTTTGGTTAATAGAATATGCTGTATCTTTGACCCAGCACCCAATTGCGCATGCCATAATTAAATCATCATTATGTTTTTTCATTGCTTGCGGTCTTCCATTGTGCCAAACAAAAGTTTTCATTTCGTTAAATAATCTCCTAGACTTAACTTTAATTAGTTTATTTCTAACAAACTCTTCCATTTTGGCTATAACTAGAGGCCTGGTTTTTTGTGATGTAGTAAAACCAGGTACGATTCCGGAATGGCCGGCCATAAGTGGGTCAACATACTCGTGAGTCGACTTTTTAGAAAAATAAATATTTGGATATCCATATTCTTGCAATTTATCTAAAGCTGCCCAGCCGACTGTATTGTTCTCGATAACAATCATACAATTTCCATATTCTTTTCCAATTTCGTTAAGCATGTTGGCATAAATATCAGGAGTCGGCTTGCCCTTATATTCGGCAATGATTTCATCAGTTTCTAATTTAAAAATATGAAATGTAGAATAATCTTCGCCATCGCCGCGGGCCACATCAGCTGCTAACATGTAAGAATTTTGTGGAGTATATTCTTCCCAAATCCAAAAATTCCTGTCAAAACCAGTCTTGTATTTTGGCTCGCACAGCACACTTCCAATCCACTCCATATCCTCTGGGTGGAAAACAGTTTCACCAGACATGTTGAAATTACATTCGAGTTCTTGAGCAATTTGTCGACGTGACATGTTTTTAGTTTCTTTATCAAACCATTCTTTATCTCTTTCGGGGTGTACATCCCACGGAAGTGTTACCAAGTTAAAATCATTAACTCCAGATTCGGCCTCGATGCAAGTCTTGTGAAACCAGTTACCAACACCGTTCGGAGTTGATAATGCTATGCAGCGGCCGCCCGTACTCAATGTCGGGTACAAGCCAGTCCACAATTCTTCCAGCCCCTCAACATGTGCGGCTTCGTCAATAACTAAAAAAGATAAAGCTTCAGATCGGCCGGCATCGGCACTAGTCGACGAAGCTTTTATTTGAGATCCATTATACAGTTCAAAAGAAGTTCGATTATCGATTACAATATCAGATATGCGCATCCAATCTGGAAGGTGCTTGTGTATGGCTTTCACCTTTTTAACTAAATTTGCAGCTGTTTGAAATTTAGTTGCGATAACTAAAACATTTTTATCACGATGAAACATCATCAACCACGCAACATACGCTGCTGTTATCGTTGAGATGCCAAGCTGCCTTGCTTTTAGCACAGCATTAAAGCGAAAATCATTAAAATTTTTGATTATCTCTGTTTGATAATCATAAGTCTTAAAGGGAATCAGACCCCTTAGCGGGTGAGAAATCTTAGCATAATTATTAATAAAATATACTGGGTCTTTGCCAGATTTAACAACTTCTTTTACAATCTGTTCTTTCGAAAGATGGTAAGACATGTTATTCTGTTCGACGAGTCACATTCTTTGGCTTCGCAGACTTCTTTCCCCAACCACCCAATTCAAGAAAGCTTTTAAAATCCTTCTCCAAATTATCTTCGCTAGGCTGTGCTTTATCTTCTGCATCCATACCAGAAATCTTATATACCTTTGTTGCAACAACAAAAACGAGATTATTATTCAACTTTTGTACTAAAGCGTCGACTTCTCCAACTGATTTAAGTCCAAGAGCAGAACCTGTAATTTGTTTATACCTCTTTTTAAGGTGCTTCACAATACTAACCATTGTGCGCTCTAATTCATCTTCGAACTTGGTAGCATATACATCTCGTAATTTAATCTGAGATTGGTAAGTACAAATCATATTGGTTCCGCTGCAGCGTACCTTGAAACCATCCATCATCCTAGAATCTATTAAAGGATTGCCTTCTTCTCTTTTAAGACCAATCTTAATTACTTCGCCTTTTTCATCCAGGGCGCCGTCGTAGCTATCAGCAGCTGCCTGGGCAATTCCCTCTATTACTTTAAGTGTTTTTTCTGACATCTTTTGGTCTCCATCCTTGTAGCCAACGATTTTCTCGCCCTTCTACATATTTTATATAACATTTATTGCAGCATTCATATTTAATGATAAATATATCATCATTAATCGTTTTAATTTTATTTTTGCACGTCGGGCAATTTAAAAGTACTTCTTTATTAATTAGTTTACGAGATATTAAAATACCGTCAACATTATCGAAACCAGAAATTGTTTCTTTAATTTTTTGTTTTGCAGCAAACTCCTTGAGTTGCTCCAAATATTCTTTTTCTTTGTTTTCATCCCAATATTTTGCCGGATTTTGAATTGTGTCTTCACCATATTTTTCTTTTATGGCTCTTTCTAATCTTGCTACATAATCAATATCTTTCTTTTTCATTATTTAGCAACTTCAACACTTGCATAAAATACAGCTACCGAAAGTATAATTCCCAAAGCTACGCCGCCGATGACCCACCATTCAGTATGATCGTCACCCATCTCCTCCTTTAGGAGTTCGTTCAAATCATTAATCTGCTGTTCTCTCAAGGAAAGAGTTTCTTTGTGTATTATTTTTAAAGAATCGTATTCTACCTTAAGTAAATCGAAGGCCAGTCTCTTGCTGGCTAGATCTTGCTGAAATTCTTTTCTTAGCTGAAGTTCAATTTCTGATTTTAAATATCTTTGATCTACAATCATTTTTGATGCAGCAATAGGGTCTAACAAAACACCAGCATAGGGAGCCTTTTCGTTTAAGGTAAGAGAGGTAACTTTGCCCTCTAATTCATTTGCAGCTGCTTCAATTGGAAGAATTATTATTAGAATAGTGAGAAAACATACCAATATTTTTTTTAACATAAATCACCTGTTACTCTTATGATATTCTGCGCTAAGAATTCTAGCTATTTCTTCTGCTAACTTATCCGGAGTGTCTTTATTTTCTTCAATAATCTTAGCAAGTTCATTTTGTTTGTCTTCTTCTAGCTCTTCTATTTTAATATCGTGCTCTTGTTCTATTCTTTCTAGTTCTTCTATGTGTTTCGTGAAGATCTCAGTTTTCTTCTTATCGGTTTCTTCAACTGTTTCTTTAACGATTTGTAATTCTTTTTCATAGTTTTCTTTTTGTTTGGAGAGAAGACCAAATAACTTTTCTCTTGAGCTGGCGCCGGCGACTGTTGAAAATATTAATAATACTATTATAACAGGCCAATACCAATAATGTTTAAGCCATGTCCACGCTTTTTTCCAGAAAACTTTAGTAAACATTTCAACTTCCGTGTTTCCAGCGAGCTGCAATATCAACAAGTGCTTCAGAACCAATATAAGCCAAAGTAACTGCAACCCAATCTTCACTTGTTAGTGAATTACTTGCAACCAAATAAGTTGCTGTACCCCATGCTAAAAATTTACGGGATATAAATCTTTCTAAATGTTTATCTAACCATGCTCTTACTGCTGTCATCATTCTGACCTCCTGTTAAATAAATAGTTTTTTATTCATTTACATACGCAAAACCATCTATTTTTTCAATAAGCAGCTGCTGGTCAACGACATCTTTTAAATTATCCAAATGAGAGATTAACAATACTGTCTTGAACTGGATTTTTATCATTTCAAGAATTCGAACAAACCCTTCCATGTTTTCAGCGTCTAGTGCTGTACCTGGCTCATCCAGAATAAATATATCACCCTTTGGTAGGGTTGTAACATTTAACAGAGCCAAGCGAATTGCCATAGCTGCAATAGTTTTTTCTGCCCCCGAACCCATTTCGATTGGGCGCGGATCATGTTTTGGGTGCTTAATCGATATATCTAATTTTTTTTCATCATTCTCGAAGAAAACTTCAAAATCAACTATATTTGTTAAAATTTTAGAAATCTCGTCATTAATAACTGGTAATCGCCTTTTAATAATATCATAAGATATGCCGTTAGGATGCATGCATCGCATAAATAAATCAGCCATTGTGAATTCATTTTCGAGATCATAAAAATCCTGCCTCTGCTTGTCGATTTCATTAAATTTCTGCTCCAATATTCCATTAGACTTATATAGTTCCATCAACTTCAATTTGTCTTTTTTGTGTGCATTTTCTAGTTTTCTTAGGTTTTCAAAAAGATCATCTTTCTTCACTAATAAATTTTCTAAATTTTCAATTGTCTCTTTGTTTTCTTCGTATTCTTGCTCTTTCGCGCTTAAGGTTTTTAAATTGGCCTGGAGACGGAGAATCTTTGTTTTGTTTCTTTCGTAATCAAGCTCCAATTGGGTTATTTTGTTCTTTTGTTCTGAACGTTTCACTGAGATCAGTTGATATTTTTCTAAGTATTCATCAATCTTATTGGGATTTAAATCCTCTATTTTCTTAGTTAATGTTTTTCTATTTAAACTCATCTGGTTTGCAGATATTTTAACTCTTGCAGTGTCATCGATAGCGGTTCTAGCATCTTTAACAAACAAGCAGCGGGCCCGCGCGGCGTGGCTACATGGTATTTTTTTCAAATATTCTATTTTTCTATCATTTACTTGTTTTTCTTTTTCGTGTTGCGAAAGATCTTTTTCAATTTGTAAAATTTTTCGTTTATGTTCCTCGACAATCTGTTTTTTATCAGTAAAAGACGTAACGTCGAAGTTATCAACAAAATTTTCGATCTTCTTAAGAAATTTCTTCTCACATTCAAGCTCTCCTTGCTTACCCTTGTTATCTTCTAGAAGGGAATCTAGTTCTTCTTGGCTTTTTTTAATCTGCTTTTTAATATTTCTAATATCAATTATTTCTGCTGGAATGGAATTAATTTGATCACTTGTTGTTTCCAGGTCTCCTGATTTTTGACCAATATTCTCTTCCAGTTCACTAAACTTTCTATTTTTTAAAGATAATTCTGTTTCCGAGCGTGCAAGATCTTCTCTAGTTTCCTTTAGTTCTTGATCGTAGTCCCTGTCGGACAAGCGGCGGAGGGCGCCCTTGAGATCTGCCGAATCTTCTCTTATCATTTTAAATTTTCGATCAAATAATTCCAAATCCAAAAATTTTGCAAGAATCTCCTTTCTTCGAGTTGAACCCTCATTAATAAATGCTAGAGAATCTAACTGACTGGCCATGGAGGTCATAAGAAAGTCTTCTATTGTGCCAAATATTTTTCTAATATTTTTATCAGTTTCTACTCGCGTGATGCCGTTAAGGGAGTGAGTAGTTCTGGCGATATTATCAGTTACAGTAAACTCAATATCTGTTCTAGCTTCTAGAGTTTCTTTGCCCTTTAATTTCTTTTTATATTTAGTACTTGTTCTTTCAATTTTATAAGTTTTCGACCCAACATCAATTTCAACATATCCTCGACATGTTTCTTTATCTTGATTAATTAAATTAATTGTTTTTCGATTGTTTTTAGAAGTAGCATTATAAACTGTGTATAACAAACTATCGATAATACTTGATTTCCCAGAAAAGTTCTTTCCAAGCACACCAACAATTCCATTTAGATTTCCAAAATCAATTGAATTATCTTCACCATAATTAAATAAATTGCTCCATTCTAATTTTTTCAATTTCCAATTAATATTGCGCTGGACTTCCTCTTCACGCTCAGCAACCGCATTATATTTTTTGTTAACTTCATATATTTTTTTAAGTATATCTTCTTCTGGTTGATAGTCAACCAAATATTCAGAAATTAATTCTTCTTGTACTGCTATATCTCTTAAATCTTCTTGTTTCAGAAGATCGGTGAATTCTTCAATGTTTTTTCTCTCCCCGGCGGCGCGGTTCAAGTAAGTTACGGATCCTGGTTTAAACCTCGACTTCGCAGCGTCAACGGCTTTACGTACAACACCTATAGGTAGGTTGTTTTCAGATACCAGGCGTATTCTAGCGCCCTTTTGCACCTTAAGTTTGTTTGGAAATCTGCCCTTGGGGGTTAATTTGATCGTCAAAAAAGGTTTGGGGTTTTTTAAAACATGGTGGTCGCATGTAAAAGAGTCTTTGTCTTCAATATCCCATATTAGAAAACCCTTGTCGTTTGTTTCCCCGTGGTTCTGTTGTATCATGGAGCCCGGATAACGAATCTTTCCCTTTTTGTCAATGGTTTGATTGGTTTTGTGTATGTCCCCAAGAAAACCATAGTCAAAATTACCAAAAATATTAATATCATTTTCTCCGTTCTCCATTTTCCAGCCAGTATCGGTTTTTACACCACTAATTGAGCCATGATACAAAGCAATATTAATTTTGTCCGAGTTAACAGGAGGTTGCCAATTTTTTCTGTCGAAAACCGATAAAACATTGAGGGTGAACTCGTCGTTTAGCTGAGTTTCTCCGGAGTCCTTCAACAAAAAAAGATTTTTGTGATTTAATGCTTGTATTATTGGTGTGAGCGCATCTTGACGACTAGAGTTTCTTAAATTTCCGTCATGGTTACCCAAGATAATATATGTTGGGGCAATATCTGCTAGATTTTTTAAAAAACCAGAACACATATCCACAAACTCAGGACTTAATTGTGTTTTGGTGTGTGCAATATCCCCACAATGAATAATATAATCAACTGATTGCTGACGCAGGCTCTTGTAGAGTCTGTCAAACACAACACGATATTCCTTATGATATTTTAAATTTCTAATGTGGGTGTCTGCTATGTGTGCAAACTTCATCAATACCTCTTATATGCTGTAGAACACAACATATAGATATTATAGCAACAAAAACAAATCAAGAAATAAACTTTTTATCTCTTTACATCATTGTAGAATTCTAATAACACCGTTTTAAGCTCTTCTATCACAACTTTTTCTAAATCGCAATAATCGATTTCTGATCTTTTATTTTCTTTAAGATCTTCTTTCTCTGGAGCTTTCTCAGGAGTATCTTTTTTGGTAGTGGTGATGGACAGAGGAGCGGCGCGACCATAAGTTGTCTGGGCTGCCTCGATATCTGCACCCGAAATAGAGCCGCCGGCAGTTTGGGCGACCATGGCAGTATTCCCATCAATACTTACATCCATATCTTCCAACTTTGATACTTGGACTGTTAAAATATCTTGCATATTTTGTAGTAATTCATTAGTTTGTTTTAATAGCGCTTCTACGTTCTGATTTCGTACTCTGAGACCCTCGGTGGACTTTACTTCTAGTGCGCCCTCAGATCCATCCGGCCATGATGTCACATCGACATCTAATTCTGGTAAAATATCGAATTCGGTAATGGCAGTTATAATTGCTGTAGCGATAGCGGCTGCGGTGATTTCTTCATTCAACTTTTGAAGCATATTATTTAATTTCTCCGATTGTTCTCAATAAATAGTCCGTGGAATTGATAAATGCTGCTTCTTGTTTTTTCTCTAGAAAAACAGATTTGGGCATCTCCCCAACATCTTTATAGGGCGAAATATCAATTTTATAAATTTCAATATCATATTTCAAAAGTAACTTAATAATTTCAAGTTCTTTTTTCGTGGCATCGGTGTCCAAAGCAATATAAATTGGAGTATCATTGCGAACAATTTCTTGAAAAAGCTTGTGTTTTTCTCTTAGAGTCGAGCCCAAGAGAGGTATCGTGTTGTCACCCGCTACAATAGCGTCAAAAACGCCTTCAACTAATATTATGTCTTCATCAAAATCCAAATATAAATGATTAAAAATAATATTTTTCGATACCGGTGGGTTCATATATTTTTTCCAAGTATTTGGGGAATAAGACCTGGCAATAAAATAATTAATTTTTCCGTCTAGGTCGAAAGAAGGTAAAATTATTCTGCCTCCATATTGACCGTCGAAACAATATCCCATCTTCCATTTAATAATATCTGTTTTTGTTACATTTCTACTCTGTAAATAATTTAAAGGGTACTGCGACGTCGGTGGCAAATTTTTATTGACGAGTGAAACAAACCCTTCTGGTAGCTGCAGGGTGGGATCCTTTTCCACCTCTTCTTTCCCAAAGAGCTTTTCAGCAAAATTCTCAATCTCTATTTGATCAAAAAACCTCTTCCACTCGTTGCGATCCTGGAAAGAACCATATCGTCGAATAATACGATAAATATTCCTGCCAGACCAATCACAAACCCAGCACTTAAACATATTTTTTTCAATATTGATTGATAATTTGCGCTTGTGATGTTCACAACGAGGACAATAAAAAAGATACTCTGAATTGCTTCTATAATATTCGCCTAGTGTATTCTTTAAAATATTTATTTTGGTGTTTTTTGACATTGCAACCAGCCGGCTCTAGCAACAACCCAACTATCAGCCTTATCGTAGCATTCAGGTTTCGGGTTGTTGTACTTAGTATATTCTATAAGAACATCTGGTACGTTGTCAACAATATGTTTTATAACAACTTGTTTTGCCTTTTCGCCCCTTGGTACTTTAATCCCGCATATTTTTCTTGCTGATGTCGCAGCAATATATTGTGGCTCTGTATATAGATGGTTATAAAGTAGCCATGAGACGAGGCCATTAAAACGTGATAAAGCTGAAAGTGTCTTGGCCGACGAAAATCCAGATCTAAATGACTGCAAAGATTGTTCTATAAAAATTGCGTCAACCCATTTTGCCTTTATAATGTTGGGGCCAAGTCTTTTGGGCAAAGTAATTATTTTTTCTTTTATAAAATCAGCTTTTTCAAAAAAATTCTTAAATCTTCTTGTATCCCAAGCTTCGTTTAAGATGATTTCGCCCTCATCATCCAAAATAGTAATGCCAGTTATGCTGGTGCTTATGTCTAAACCAAAAATCATATATAAATTATACTATATATCTAACTTTAATTTAAATGTATAACTTCGATCTTCTAATTTTTTAACAGGATTGGCCAATGCAGCAATCGCAATTAAGTTTTTATCTTCATCATATAGCGCGACTTTAGAAATATAAGTCACAGGTTGATAGCTAGCCGAATAGGTAGCGTAACTGCTGGACATGATATTTTTTATATCTGCTTTATCTGGCTCGATATAGGTCGTGGATGAAGTAGCGGCGGTAAAAGATGCAGTAGTGAGAAAAGTTATATTATTCGAAAAATTTAATTGATTTTCTTTCGCATGCGCAAACATAGTCAAAGTATTAATATAGTTTATACCTTTAAAATTAATAGAATAACTAGAAGACGGGGCGCCCACTCCTGATCCCGTAACACCAAAATATTGCCACGAAGCGGAAACTGCAGGAAGTACTGGATCTTCTAAATATTTTTCTGTATGTAACGCTATAGGTACGCTAGAGGTTAGCAACATAAAACCTTCGTTGTATAATACAACACCAACCGTGCTTCCTGTCAAAGACCCGGATGTCTGAATTAATTCTCCATTTCTTTTAGTGTCCGAGGCCTCTGCTATGAGGGAACCGCTAACATAATATTTCAACACCACACTGCCCTTCTTTATGCTAGAGCCATAAAAAATAGAAGGAACGCTAATCAAGTTTAATGGTTGCGTTTCTTTGTCGCCTAAATCAGAAGAATAAGCATAATGCATGCTCAATTTAGAATTAAAATCTAAACTATTTCGAAGAGCGTACAACACTCTCTTTTTCGCAGTGGACAGTACCGCATCATATCTGTCAACAGAAATAGAAGCTGTTAAGGGATAAGAACCAGATATTACATCACCGAAAACAAAATCATGATTAAATTCACTCGTTGAGATAGTTTTAAAATTAGTAAAAGACCCCTCCTTTGTTATAAAGGGGTGTATTAGTTGATCACCTGATTTATTAACATTTAATTCATATAAATTTACACACCCATTTGGTGTGTTTGGATTCATAGCATTCTGGTTCTCATTATTATAGTATACAGATCCACTATAAATAAAGAACTCTACCTCAGGATATGTCTTGAGCCTGTTGTGGAATATATCATCTTTTTCAAATTTGAAAAAGTTGCCGTATTGGGGCTTGTGAGACGACATAGGTTACTCCTTAGTAATCTAAACGTACTCTCAAAGTAAGCTCCGTATTTGGGTCTTTTCTAATAGGTTCAGATAATTTAGCAACTGCTAGCAATTCATTGTCTGCTGAGTACAAACCAACTGTTGTTAAATAAGATACTGGCAAATCATTGACATTGTTTTTAACAACTAATTTGCTACTAGAAACATAAGTTGGGTTGGCGCTATAATTAAATTCGTTATGATTAATACGGCAGAAATAAATTGTTGAATTCAATTCAATAGTATTATTAAAATCCATGTCATAGAGGCGATGTCTGAAACCATCGGCCATTTGTTCTATTGTAGAGCCAGTTTGTGCGGCTGGAAGCAAATCGCCGCTAACAAACTCAGCTGTTGAGAAAACAGAAGAAGTCAACACAACGACACCAGCTTGATAGAAAATTAGACCAACGCTATTAGTATTATCTGATACATCAGCTGATGAAGTAAATATTAATCCATAGTCTCCGGATGGGGAGGTTCTGTATTCATCTGCTGCGTCAAAATCTCCAAGAGTTAATAAGGTGCCATCTTGTGGATCGGCGAGTGGGTTGTCGACATATAGTCCCAGTCTAAAAGAATTTTTCTTAACTTCATCCTTCGTAAGCAGTCTAGAAAAGTTCATAAAGAAACAATGATTCATTGTACCAGCAAGATCATCAAGAGTCCCATCTGAATCAAAATTTCTAATTTGACCATCTGTGGTATATCCCATTAAAACTTGGGCCATCTGGTTATATATATTTAGTTTTTTAGAATTCTGTGTATGTGAGGATGATGCCGCATTTGAGCTATGTCCAAAAGTTAAATCAAAAATATGATTTGCAGAAGAACTCAAATAAGGATAATCATAAACAGACTCAAACATGCCATGAGAAAATGTCTTAATATTGTTGTCTGCATATGTGCCAGAGGCAATTGCTCCCGTAATTGGAATTGCTTCGTGTAAAAGAGTTCTTGTGTTTACTACATCATCGTTTAATAATGTTTTAAATGTGCTTGCCATAATTTATATCCTATCTATGCTATTTTAACATATCTTACTGGAATGTCCATTCTGATTCCAGTATTCGCCCCAATAACCCTAACGGTAGTGTCGAGGTAATAAGTTGTTTTGCCCTCAACTACGTCGCGATCGTCGGCAACAAGAAAGCCAAATATGTTTCCGGCGCCATCTGTATCTTCAGAAGAGCCCAGTTGCGTGAACAAATATGTGGAATTTTGCAGCTCGGCCGAGGCGTGTATTCTAAATTGAAAAATAGTGCCCCGGGGGCCAGCGAAGACTTGAGGGCCCCTGGGGTGTTCGTCATCAACACCTTTTATATCAACACTAGGATTATTTATTACATAAGCAGTATCAGTTATATAATAAGAAGCAACATTATCATCGTCTATAAAGTTAACAGGGGCCGGTGACTGTGATCTCGGCGGTTTTATCCTGCCCAAACGATAATCCATTTCAACAATATAAGCAGTCTCAACTAAATCAGTATCCATGCCTACTGTCGGACTAATAGCCTCTGTATCCATGCCTTGATCAATTCGAATTTCTGCGCCAGTGGGAGACGTGGTTGCGCCGCCAAAGCCCTGGATTACATCCGCGCCGTTGGGTTTGTTGGTGGATGCTGTGATCCCCTCTTCATTTTTCACAAGCGCACTCCATGTATCCTGGTCGACTGCGACAACAAACTTGGTATCTGCCCATGTGGCAACTTGGCCAGCCGCGCCCTGGAACATGGAGGAGGCGCGTACTTGCAAATTATCATCCGTTAGGGTAGAAGAGATTTTATTAAGTTTCAATGTCGGCATATACAAGATATTTGTTCTTGACATTGACATTAATTTTGTATTCAAATTAGAAGTATTATTCGTAAATGCTTCTAAAACTGGTGTTTGCAAAATTTCTAAATCATAATAAGCGCTCCCACTAGCATGCGTCTTATTATATAAACCATAGTTTATTTCATCATCGCCCAATGCGAATTTACTAATTTTAAAACTTCCGTCACCTTGTGCTAGTCTCAATCTTCCAGTATCAGTTAACACTGCGTCTAAGATGATATCTCCAGAATTATCCAAAAAGGCCATATTTTTGCTCCTCGTTATAATAAGTAGTTAATAATTTCAATTATGTTTTAACCGTATTTTATTTCTTTTTAAAAGCCACATTTACATCAAGCTTCTTACCTGTACTTTTCGACGTTAACCTAACTTTAAATCTTCTTTTGGCGTTTCCTTGATTATTTGTAAACATATAATCTACGCCTTGCTTACCAGAAGTATACACTTGTTGCGGCGTAGGTTTAATATAAATATATTTTTGGCATTCTTTTACATGTTCTTTTATTGCCGGTTTATCAAGTTCAATCACCCTTATCATAGGCCTTACCGCACCATGCTCATCGACCAACTCAACCTCAAAAATTGCTGATGGGTTTGATATATGATCGTGATTGTCAACAGATCTAAATGTATAATAATATTTTGTATTGGGTAAAATCTTCTCTTCATAGAATTTACTATTAACTGTTTTATAAAATTCAAAATCAGTATATTTTTTTGGTTTAACTTTTGTTCTAAATATTTCAAATTTTTTGATTGGATCATCAGAACCAAATTCTACTTTACCATCTGATGAAAACTGTGCTTCTTTAATAAAATTAAATCTCGCTTCATCTACTTCTTTATTAATATAAATTGGAAAATCACGATATCGATCAACCATCCCATTGAACAAAATTTTAATTTTATTATTGACCGCCCTATAGGGAAGTATGTTAACATCCGGTGCGATTGGAGGTCTGTCTAAGATCCTCACTTCTGGTGTCGAAAAAATTAAATCTTCCATCATAGCGATATTTGGCATGACACGAACTTTCAAAGTAGCCGTAAATATGCCTGCTTTTTTATCTTTTGGAGAGGCCCCAGAGACGCTAGTTCCTGTTAAATTTGAACCATCAGTCGGCGTTGGAATAACATCTAAGTTCTCCTCGTCGCCAGGGAAATAATTCCAATCAGGCGTCTGTACTTCATTTGTTTCCGGATCAATCCACAAATAATTATATAAACTACCAAATATTATTCTCTCCGCATAAACCCTATATTTATAAACAGCTTCGTCGGCATATTTTACCTGTGTGTCGACATATTTAACAATATCTAAGTCAGAAGTATTAGGAATAATAATATTCTGTAAATGTTGAAAAGATGTTTCTCCTTTCTTTTTCACCAATTTTTCTATTCTATAAAAAATGTCCTCTGTATACGCTGGAACGCCCTGCAAAATCTCGCTATAATTTCTTCTGTGTGTTTTATAAGTTTCAATTATTTTATTTAATAAAACATTGCCAAATATAGTTTTGAAAAAAGCGTTGCATGTGCTTATATCACCCTGCGCAGTAGACAACTCGTTGTGAAGATAAGATACATAATTTTGTATATCGTCAACATCTAAACCATCTTCTTCTGGATATATATAATCTGGATTGTCATCGACAAATTCTTTTAAAACTCTAAAAATCCTCAAAACATCCGTCTGATTCGTGGCGATGGGGTAAGCGAAGCCCTTGCCGGCAATTGGTGAAGCCATTTCTTCTACAGATAGCTGGGAGTCTGCATTGGTGTCCTCATAAACTTTTTCCTCGTAATATTGTATAAAAGGCCGATTGCGCATCCAACCGTTTGCTGCTGATTCTGGAAATAAATCGCCTCTCTCTAGAGTCCACGCATCAGATTTATAAGTAGAATTTTCAGCTATTACGGTTGAGAGATATTTTGTCATATAAGTCTTTTTTATTAAATCACCTATCTCAGTTAATATTTTCGCTGAAAATTCAATTTCGCTATAAAAGGGGAAATAATTCTTGTATTTCTCAATTTTGTTAACGAAGCTAGCTACATTTGGGCTAAAAGCAATATTTGTGAAGGCCCTTTCTAGAATATTTAAAGCAAGAGCTTCGAAGAAAGCACCTAAAAGGGATGGGTTTGAAGAAGTTTCTGCCCACTCATCAAAGTAATCTTCATAAAACGCAGTGACATCGTCTCTGTCATAATTTATATTTGTGAATTTTTTTATCGTTTCTTTACTTATCTTTCCCCAAAAAGTAGTGAGCATACCAAAAGGCTGGTCAACCAATGCCGGTGTAAGGTTGCTTCCATAGTCAGCAAATTTTTGATACAACTCCCCAACATCAAGTTCATTATATAATATATCTAAAAAGCCATATATAGTAGGAATCGAATTGTGCATACTGGGAGCTTTTATTCTATTTTCAAAACTCATATTCCTGCCACCGGATCTAGAGCTTGAACCAACCCTCTCATTATAGTATGTTCTTACATCTGCAAAAAAAGCCTTGCCAGCAGGTTGTTTTGAGGCCAGTTCTTTTTTAGTAAAAGGTAAACTAGTCTCATGATATAAATCAGAAAACACTTTACGAGGGCTGGTCACGATAGGATGCAATTTTTCTCCGTCTACGCCCTTTAGGCCGGCCTTCATCAAGAACATCCATTTTTCTTGGGTTGGGGCAAAATCTGGATTATTTTCAAATTCATCTATAACTTCATTAGATAAATCACATTTTATAACAATTTTCTGTTCTGTCACCATTCCATTAGTATAGGCTAGTGGTGGTACTGCCTGGTGTTCGCTTGTAAGGGAAAATGCCGGCTTTTTTCCTTCCACAGTAAGTTTGCCACTTTCATCAATCAAATGTGGGTTTTCAGCTATCCACGCATCGACGTCGGCGCCATGAAGAGTAAAAGCAGCAGGATCTATATAAAGTTCTGTGGGGTTGGGGTCACAATATTCTAGCTCTAAACCATTGTTGTACCAAACAGCAAGGGGCGCCCAATTATTTCCTAGCTCTTTTTTATCAGAAGATGCATCTTTTTTTATAAAATCCCAATTTTTGCCCAAACATATTCTTAGAGTATCGCGGAGCGGTTCTCCTCCTTTTTCCAGAAAAACCATCCTACCGTCTATAATCTCATGGAAAGGATGTCTCCGAAGACCGTGTTGAAACATCTCCACAAAGTCTGAAGACATACCTATAGGGGAGGCACCTGTGCCTCCTTGTGGGCCTCCGTGATTAGATAAACGCGGTGGTGAGCCCCAAGAAGTGGCATCTATTATTTTTTTCTTTTTTCCTACTAGCTCGAAATCAGCCATAATATGTACTCTCTATAAATAGATGCGTCATCAATAATCAATATTTTGTGGGCCGGCTTGGCCTGTTTTTGCGGGGGCTTTATTAATATCGCCAGAAGTATTTTGCGCTGCTGTGGAAGTGGGAGTAACTGACAAATTTGAAGTGGGGAGAACCCCCTTCGCCAAAGTTGCTGCTACCTCATTTAATTTTGCATTAGCCTGTTGATTCATGAACGAAGTACCAACTTTATTACTTTTTTCTACAACATCTTTTATCGAAATCATCTGCACTGGTAACGATGGCTGGGGAATGGAAACAGCTCCCTTGAATATCAGAAAATATTCATCTATTATTGGCATGTCTAGCTTGCCAAGCAGTTTAATATCATAATATTTTAGCCTGCAAAACAATACATCAAAATCGCCCAAAGATAACACATGATCGGCATTTAAAGTTTCCCATAAATCATCCGATGGATGAGAGGCCGTGCCAGAAAACACTTCAACAATAGCTGTCATATTAAAATTAAAAAATCTAAAAGCGTCATAATGATCTTCTTCTGGTTTATTAAATATTTCCTTCATTTCAGAAGAAATTCTATCGGTCAAGCCAATATTAAACATCTGCCGAGATTTAAAACTATTTGGTAATTTCTCACTATAAGGATATGGCTGTGTAGTTCCCGGCGGGAAACTTATAATTTTTTGATTTTCGTTTGAAAGACAGTCTCTAAAATAAAAAGTAGATAAGCCGAGTGCTTCCGAGAAGAATTCCCTCTTTAGAGGGTGCACTGGAATTTTAGGATCTTCTGATTTTGGACGGCGAGGATTAAAAAAACTATCATGTTTATTAACATCATGTAACGTTACATTTAATTCCTCAAAGAGCTTTCTATAGGCACTATCCAGTTGAAAGTAGGTTTTTTCCGAATCTGATGCGTCACCAGATAAAGCAAATGGCGGGGCCACTACATCAACATTTCTATCGCTTTCTTTGTCTAAGCCATAGTTTATTAAACTGACCATCAAGCTATTATAATTATTGTGATTTAAAAAAGTTTTCGAAAGCAAAGAAAATTTTGTTAAGTTGCCGGGCTCCAAAGCAGTATAAGCAGCGTTGCTAAAAGATTTCTGTACAAAATTAAATGTTTTATTTATTTTAGCCGAATCAGATATTTTAACCTCCGAAGGAGTTAGGTACCCAAATGCATTTTTTATTATACTATCTTGGGTGTTTGTGGCGAAAGGCGGAGTATAAGTTTCGTAAAGGCTCTCCATTGATTTACCAGTAGAGAAGAATTTAGCCGATTCGAGAAGCACCCTATTCTTATAATACTCCGGAGTTACGCCTCTTAAGCCTTTAAAAACTAGTGGAATTTCTGTGCCAACCGAAAGAAAATCTGCGTATATACCCTCATGTATTGTTGCGTCGAATACTTCCCCAGCATTATCAAAAGAATGTTTTTCGTATATCACACTGTTATTCGTGTTGACTTTGGATTCATAAGCGTGGACGGGTAAATATGATTGGTCGTCAACAGAACTTTTATCATTTAAATTATTGTTACTGCTCGTTTTTGTTGAACCAATTATACTATCAATTTTTGTGACTATCGAATCTATTAACCTTATACAAAAATTAATTCCCTCTGGTGTGCCGCTTGTCGGACTTATCATATTAGCTAAATTAAGTCCCCAAGATAATATAGATAGGCCGTGGGCTTCTTGCTCTATAAAGTATAAATACGTTTTTATTATCCATTCGGCGGCGCGTTGCCATATGGGTACTATGTTTAATTTTGTAGCAAAATTATATGTAGCATCGACAAGAAACTCATCATTAAAAGATTTATAAGTATCATCGTAATAAGGCTTGAAGTGTACTTTTGTACCGCTTTCAGAAGAATAACTCATTTTATACGAAAAATCTAGGTTAGTTTTTCTTCCTGATATCGCGAATTCATAATATTGTTCCATCTCAAGTTTAATCTGTCTTAACTCATCCATAAGTTTGTTGATAAAAACTTTTGTTCCATCAACAAAATCTAGTTCAACACGGTATTGATATAAGCCGGCATCGTAAGAGCCAACTTCGTAATCAGAAAAAACAAAATATCTGTTCATGTAAGACTCAACTTTAGAAGACAAACTGATTTCTTTAATATATGTTTTCCCGGCTTCGTAGTTCTCTCTAGGTGTTTTGTAATTATTTATATCAAAGATTGTGCCAATCAACCGAGATGGCTCCTCAAACATTTCACCATCTGAAAACTTCTTATATGGTTGTCTCAAGTTGACAGGCCTAACTCTATCACGATATACTCTTAACTCAAGTATTTTAGATTCTTGTAAAATTTCTTGTAATGTCTCGGCTTCAGTCGAGACACCATATTGTTGATATTTCTTGCCCAAAATAGGATAAAGGGAAGAGTTGTTCTGTAATAAATTTTTAAAATTAATAAAAAACATGCCATGAGCATTATTTTTTCTGTCTCTTGAGAGATATAATTTAGAATATTCATCATCGTTATCAATAATAAAATCCTTCTTCTTTTCTTTCTGGAAGGGACTTAAAATACCGCCAATGATTGCTTCTGCTTTTTCATAATTTGGCCCAACTCCTATTATGGAGTCTTTACCCATTCCAAGAACATTATCTTCCTGGCTATTCGGCATAATTATAGAAGAATCTCTGAAGTCTGTTATCTTGGTATTTGGAACTTCTAGAAGCTGTAATTTAAGTTGATCCGTGCCTCCCCTGTGGCGATCGCCAGCCATCCAGCCTTTATATCCATCAGGGGCCGGGTTGCTGTCTCCGTGATAGTGAACCGCGCCTTCCCAAAGAAGGCCTCCGGGTGCTATAAAAGCTTGTCTTGTCGTTGCTAGGTTGCCGCCATCAAATATAATCTCTGTGTTAACTGGGCCTTCGAGGCTCAAACTCTGTACATAGGGATCATTAACTTTTTCTGGAAATAAAGTCGCCATATCCAAGTAGCTGTAAAGTATAATTCCCATATTTTGAGGGGTGAAGTCAAATTCCCACGGGAGGAGAAGCTTGAACGGAATAATATAATACCATTTTCCGTTTTTATACTCTTCTCTCATTTTTCCACCAAGGCCACTCAGAACATCGCCTTTTTTGAAATCACCTAATAAAGAAGAAGCTGCGACTTGAATTTTCGCAGTACAAAACTTACACAGCTTCGAGTGTAAACCTTGAATATATTTCCAATCAGGTTTGTTTTGTTTTAAGACATAAAGATTGCCCGTACTATTAAATTCTGGATCTGTGTTGGGTTTTAATTTTTCAAGATTAGTGCTGTCGGTAATCATGTGATAATTAATATAAAGCGAATCTAAAATATTAGTACCACCAGGAATATTTATATTAGTCAACCAACCAGCATTATTTAACTTATCTCTTTCTTCATACATTTCTAGTAAAAGAGTTACTTTAGATTTCTTTTCTGGGTCGTCTGGATGGTTTTCTAATGTTACTTTCTTACAATAGATTTGAGGCAATAAATCACCAACAAACATATCCATGATATTGCATTCATTTGCCATAGTTAACAGACCTCACCTGGATTATCTGATTCATCTTCATAAATATCAAATACTTTCTTTCCTTCTTCATTAAGAACGTCTTGACAAAGCTTTGTTCTGTTATCGGCAAAAACACCCATCTTCACCTGAACTGGGTCGTACTTACACAACATTTCATCATCAATCTCATCATCAGTCAATAAGTCAAAGTAATGTTGTACATGTGTCACATCAAAATCAGGTATTGTTTCATTAATAAAATCAAATTCTGTGAGGTCTTGTTGCTTTTTGGAAAAGTATAATGGTCTTAAAGTTTCTATGGCAAGTCCATCTTCTACTTCTTCGATAATTTCATAAACTTCAATATCAAAATTTTTCTTTTGAAACGGTGCATTTTCTTCAGCGACCTTCAACAATATTGTCATATCTTCTTCGCTAGTTAGAACAGCAAAATCTGACAAAAACTCCTCTTCTATATTTTCTGTTAATTCTTCAATATCGGTTGTTTCAATGGTCACTTCGGTTTCAAGTTGAGAAATCTTTAAAGTATTCTTGCCCCCCGACTTCCCAACTAGTTCTGTATAGCCCGTTGAGCCACTTAATTGGCCCTGGAGGAACATCAAACCCCAAGCCGGCGCATAATCAGAATTTATATCACTTGTACCTATCGGGGAAGAAAACATATAATTTCTTATTGCGGTTGGCTGCAGGGCCTGTGATCCCGGCTTCTCTTTGCCCATAAGAATTTTTTTGTAAGCACCATCAAACTGCTTGTCTAGCGAAGAAAATGAAATCTGAGGTTGTAGTGTTGGTGTTTCTTTTATGCGTGGTTGCGAATCACTTTGTAATTCAGAGATACCAGCGCTCTCTACATTATAAAGTATGTTATCATCATGAAAAGAATAAAAAACAGGCTTAAACTTGCCAAGTGACAAAAGATAACGACCAAATTGAGTCATTTGTAAGTCTATAACATCTTGTTTTTTATCAAAAAATTCCACTACTAATCAACCTTAATTTTTATATCCATCTTCGCTGCCTCTATCAAAGAGAAATTATCATATGGCCAGTTCGGACCATAAATTTCATCAGCAAAAACATTTGAAGAATCATTTAAATTGCTTATTGACACGTCATCACCCTGTGTTAATTCTGGAAGTATCTTGCTCTCTATTACCATAGAAAGATTTTTCTCTTTGTATCTCTTATAATTAGAGACTGCCCTTTGTTTAATTTTAAAAACCATAAATTTCATTTTTTCATAAAACTCTTTTGCAGTAGTGACACCTGTTGGCTTTGAAGTTACACTTCCTTGCCCGCCGGCTGTTAATACTTGCTCAATCATTTTTCTTCTTACCAATGGTAGTGGTGAAAGGAAGTTTGCTAGATTAAAGTCCGTTAACATTATGCGGCTTACTGTAGAAGACCCGGGTCTTATAAAGCTAGGTATCAAATTAGGATCGTCTATGGCATGTTCGGTACCTGGATGTGTGACCACACTACTAAATGCTTTTTCTGCTCTCAAACTAATATCTGGCATTATACCCTGGTAAATATTAATTAAATCTTGTTTATTTAGCTGATGTTCGAAAGGCACAATCATCATCTGGAATGGCCCAATATCTTTATTATGAATAAAGTCAAATTCCGGAGGTAGCTGGTATCCACGAGAGCCTGGTACGTGCGTGTGTCCAATTAGTGTAGAAATCATATTACCAACGTCGCAACTTAGAGCGTTAGAAAGCGTAGATTGATTATTATTTTCTTGTGTGAGCCAATGTTCAGTTAGTTGCTTGTATTTAAGCGAGTTACCTTTATAGAATTTTTCTGTTAATATAACATTGAGAATTTTTTCGAAAGTTAAATTATGTATTCCCAAGAAGTGTTTGCCTGGTATTATCTGTCTTGTTTTAAAAATACCGCCAAGAACACTTAAATTGCTTGAAAAATTAGTTGCTTCATCAACCGGTTGATTATACGCCTCTGTTATAAAAGCTAAATCTATTGGTTCATCGAAATAAGGAACTATAGCTATGGCTTCTCGTATTGTCTTTTTGCTAGCCATTTTGCCTATTTCAAATCTAATATCGCTCTTTTGGGCTGAGCCTTCGCCGCCTAGGCCTAATCTTTCGGCTAGCGAACCAGTCGTCGGCTTCACCATTGTTGATTCTTTTGTTACAAAGTAACCTTCATCGCTTTCTAGGCCGCTTACGAAGCCGGCTGTTTCTAGTGTATCCTCGCCTATGCCCGGGAAGGTCGGAGCCAATGAAAAATAAATTCCCTTATCGGATTTTAGGGGGGCCCCAGAAGCTAAGTTGACAGTAAGAATAGAAGGATCATAGGGGTCTGTTCCATAGCCACCCCACATCGACTTACCCGTTGTCTCATCGTGATATGGATTATTTATTGTTGTTAATTTAAGTTTACGTTCATTATTGTTTGTATATCCGACAGTTTCATAATATCCCGAATGTGAAGACGAGAAATCAAGCACCGGGCAGACCCACTTTGGCATTGCATACCATATTTTCTTAATTTTATCTGAGTGGTAAGTCGGGTCTTCGACCTCCAGCAATTCATTAAAAATATCAATACTGGCATCAATCTTCATTCTTGTGAAAGAACCTTGAGCTGTTGAAGCTGTTGTGGGTATTTTTGGTGTAAGACCATCTTCTATATTATATTGTTCAAAATAATATGAGCTAGTTTCAATTGCCTGGAACGCGTCACTTATCGGTGTAGTGGCTGAATTTGGTTTAAAGGCAAGAGTAATATGGCTGTTACCATAGAAATATGGTGGAGTCCACGGTTGATAAGCAGGATCACTTAAGTTGGCAGCTAGTGCTGAATGAAAATTTAATTCATAGTGATGGCCAACGCCAGTTTTATTGCCGATAGCTGATAAGGTAGAATCTTCTGTAGGAGAAACAACCTCGATTGGGGGTCCGTATAAATAACCACGTAAGCTGGAAGAAAGAGGGCCCTCGGCATATGGTATATTAGGACTATAAATAAAGTTACTTCGGCGAGGGCCCTCGCACATTACCTGGTCTACGCCCATTTCCAACTTCAAATCCATGTAATATGTAAATCCAGGAGTTGTAGCCTGTAACTGGTGTCTTGGTCGCGATACAATAATTGGGAATTTTGTATTTATTGTTTTGTCATAAGGCTCTAAATAAAATTCCATAGTTTCAGCAAGGAAATTGTTAATAGCACTTTCATACAAGTTTAATTCCGTTGTATCAAGATAAGCAGGGTTTTGCTTGAGGCGAACATTTGGCTGGTAATCGAGAGAGGCGGAATCAAGCGCGGTGACGTGGACGGAGGAGTCCTCACTTATATTGCCGGCCCCATATAAACTTCCAGACCCCCATAAAAAGTCCGAAACTAAATAATTTGCAAATGGATTTTTGTTAGCATCTGATATGTGAAGTTTTGCTAGCTTATTCATATCATAAAGCGCTTCGAAAGGCATCCTATAATCAGGTGCACTCTTAAGATAGGCCGGCATAGCATTTGCAATGCCCATCATGTGATAGCCGCCATGGCCAAAAGAACCAGTTGAGAGAGTTAAATCATCTGGCATGCCATCAGGATGATCTATACAAATTGCATGAGAGGCACTCATACAACTAGTATAATACACAGGTGCATTTTTTAAATATACAGGATAATCAACAGCAATGCCCGATTTAATTGAATTATATAATAAACCTGGCGCGAAGAAAGGTTCCAATAAAGATTGCATCATCGCTTGATTTTTTGAATCTAGTGATTGTCCACTGGGGGCTCCAAGACTATTAAATGCACTAGGTTCCCCCCGAATTAGAATATCGTCCAAAGCCCAGTGATCTGAATGGGCACCGCCGAGGATGGTGTGCGAGGTGGCATATGCATGCCACCTAATATACACAGGTATATCTGTAGTTAGAGATGAGGTCGCATCGTTCCAAGACGCTGTCGGGATGAGGGAAGGGGAGTGGCTGGCCAGGAAGGACCACGTGGTGCCGTCTTCGCTATATTGAAGAGATAAATTTTCGCCGGCGCCGCCCTCGGCGACTTCTAGATTAAGGCCAGTGGGATCATACAGGTCGGTGATAGGGCCACCAGTGAGATATTTATAAGTAATCTCTAAGGTACCTTTATATTTTTCTGCAGTTTGAATCCAGCGATCTTGTTCAGTTGATAAATTGCCACTCAAACAAGCCGCCCAGCGGTTTGCCGTTGTATCATACTTAATACAATTATCAGATGTGTTGCAGAAAGGTTCGAAGACGTTTTGGCAATCCCAAACTAAAAACATCCCAGTAGTTGGGGATGCATCAATCGGGTTTCCGATGCCTAGAACAGACCCCGAGAAATCCGCGTCTAATAAATCCCATGCAGGCAGACCTAAACCATGCGACGGTGCTGCCGAAACTTCGCTATTTGTAGAAGAATATCCTTCTGCTATATAATCTTCAAAAGCCTTCTTGAAATAAGATCCAATTTGAGTTGTCCTCGTCATTGGATAAAAACCTTCATATGGTAACAACTTTTTAATGCTGTCACATTCAAATGAAATTTCACCAGGTACTACATCTTGATTGAATCCCTTATTTTGTATTAAATACGTAAAGTTTTTAATATCATCCGTATGAACAAATTTTTGGTTGAAAACTACATTCGAGCCAACATTTCTATAATGCTTTGCATTGTTTATATTATCGGGATCCTCAAGAAGATTGCCCAAATCATCATATGTATAGCGAGTTGTCGTAAGGTCTTCAGCCTCCAAGTTAACTAAATCAGAACTAGAAGTTGTTTCCACACCATGTAGCGTTAAAAAGTCTAATTTGTGTGCGATTTCTGGAGAAAATGGATTGTTTTGTGTTCCAAAGTTCCTTTTAACACGCGTGACCTTGCGGCCAAGTGATTCATCAAAAGCTTCTGCTGTTGTAAATACTTTAATATGGCCATTGCTCTTATAAGCTCTAAAATAACGGTCATAATAATCAAAATGTTCTGATATTCTAAATTCAGGTAAAATTGAATAATCGCGAGCAATATATTTTAAATCATTCCCAATAAAATCAGCATATGTGTCGAACATTGGATTGCGATTAGCAACTAAGTTGGTCACCCACCAAGGTGATTGATATGGATATGTATGACGCAAATATTGTATTGAAGCTGTTGCTGCCGCGTAGCCAATGGGCCCATACATCGACCCCGTAGTATCAGTCCAATCATCCCAGTCGGGATCCCAGATCGAGGCCGAGACTGATACAAGTTGTGTAACTTCCAAAGGAGTCTGCCTATAAAAGAAAATTGTTGGTTTTGTGCTATATGCTAGTTCGCCGGCTGAGCGCGTAATAAAATGACGCGGGTTCGGGTTCTCGGGGTTCCAACTAAGCCACAATTGTTCCTCCGGAGTATAACCACCATGCATGGAAGTCCAATAGGTGAAAGAGTCTCCGCGGTCGGGAGGGTAGATAATTAAATCTGATGCATGTGGTGTAAGACCAATATGATCGGCGTTGGCCCCAATTGTATAATATTCCCAAGTCCAAATCGGTTTTGAAATACAACCTACACCACAACAATCTATGCACGATGGTGCGCAGGCGGGGCCCGGGTGGCAAACACTAGAAGAAGGTGTCATATCGTAAACATGTGCGTCTAAAGGCCACGCGCTATTAAGGTTAATTTGGTATGGTTGGTATGGATCTTGTTGCACATATCCTTTCATGTGGCCAAACGACCATGTTGTACCACCAAAGGCCGTCGGGGTGACCGGACCACAAGAAGACGTGGTGTCAATAGCAAAACACTTTGCAGTAGTAAATTGATTCATTACGATACCATTAGGCCAATACCACAATTGGGCCCCTTCGCCAAAAGCACCAGTCATATTTTCGCCAAAAGAGGAGCCAGATGTCCAAATTCCAATATCTTCTGCATCAATAGCGAGGTCGCCATTCGCATCAAATCGATGTATAATCCCGGATTTATACCACTGCCAATCCATGGGATTTTCCCAAGAAGGAGCGTAACTCATGCTTTGCGTAACATCTTGAGTACTTAAAGCTTGTTCTATTGTTCTGAGCCTTGATGAAGAAGTGGTTGAATATTGGGTATCCCTCCAAAAACTTCTAATCAAGCCATGATTTCTATCATATCCATTTGAGCCGTAACCAGCGACTTCTTCATAATTTGGCTTTTCCAATTTATATTTGCGATAAGTATTAATACCGCGAGGATAAATTGTTTCATGAAAAATAAACCGGCCTGACCCCAAATCTTTTGCAGCGTGAAATAAAGAATATACTTTTTGATTATTAACTGTATATCCTGCTGGAGGATTGGGCGCCGCATTTGAAAATTTTAAAAGATCATTTAAGTCATCATTAGAAAAATAAGTCATCTGATTAAACAAACTTTGTCTTGCTCTGGCTTGTTCAACTGTGCCCAAATTGCCCACATTAATTGGTACGTCATACAAAAAAGGCTTGTATTTTGATACAACTACTGGCTCATAAAATTGTTTTAGATCTTGTATGGACACACTACCGGAAAAGACTGTGGTATGAAAAGCTGGGCTACCTTCTGGACCATAATTGTCCATATTGACCGATTTAACGATGTGCTTGGGATTGCGCCGATCAACTGACACCGTATTGCGCAATCTTTGGTATCTTGCAACGGGATGTTCACCGCCTCTAATCTGTTTCCACGTGGGATGCTGGTAAGGACCGTTGCGCTTTAGATTAATTGTATTTAGAATAGATGCCAAACCTGGGAGTCCAGAAGCCCAAGATCCAACGAAGGTGTTGGCGTCCGCGACGACGGAGCCCACATTTGCATAATTAGTGTCCCCCGCGAAGGGTGTGAGCCCGGGGGTGAAAATTAAATCGCTATAGCCAAGAAAATTTTCTGAAGAAGTTATTGGTTCCTGTATACCCAAGTTTAAATTTGTAAAATTTGCAGCAGGAGAATAATCGTACTCAGGGTGTGCTGCAGCATAGTGAGGGGTGGCCGAGTGGAATTGCATACCGGCGACGTGTGCAATTAAAGACTCGCTCGCACTCACAAAATTTAATGTTTCATCTGTTGCCATTTTTTACCTTGGTCCTAACATATAATTAGATTATACCCTAAATTATTGATCCTGTTATCCATGCATATTGTTTATCTGTTCTCGGGATCATATGAGAAATGAAAGCATTGTCGTATGTTGATTTAAATTCTGCTGTGATTATATCGCAGCTGCCGGGGGTTGGGCCGGGAGTGGTCTTCGGGCGCTGGCCAGCGGGAGGGGTTGCATCATTACTTCCTTTTCTGTCGAATGTTTCCATAAGATCGGGGCCAACAAGAGTATCATCGAGATCGCCCATACGCCACCAAGATATTAAATTATTATATTGAGAATGATTTGCAAGATTTCCAGGGCCAGCGACGACGGTATCATAACAGTCGGCACCCTGATATAGTTCTAATACTTCTGCGGCTGACAGCTCAACTCCCCAGATACTAGGCTCATCTATAGAGCCAGAAGAATAGTCTGTGTCCCTTTTACCTATATCAAGATCTTCAGAGGTATTGCTCATAGCTATATAGGCGCCGTTTGTCGTAGGATCCGCAGGGGCGAGGTCTCCGTTGATATAAAGTTTAATACCGGAAGTGGTAGAGGAGCCGTCATATGTTGCGCAAACATGATACCAAATATGACTATTTAGACTGGCAATCGTCGACTGACCCACCCACTCGGTCGAGGTGCCGCCAGAGGTGACAATAAAATAAAGACTGTCGGTGCCGGCGGAAACATAGAACGTGTATTCCCATGTGGGGTCGGATCCTTTGCTGAAAATCGCAAATTCGGAAGTGAGATCTGCTTTAATCCATGCGCTTAGAGAAAATGGAGAATCAACAACCCCATTTCCAAAAGAAAGAGAAGGGTCATCATCGATAACATAACATTGCGCTATGCCGTTGAGTGAGACAGCAGTATCTCCAACCATGGGAACAGAGCTAGAAACAACGAGATATGGCCTCTCAATATTATTTCTGTGCACTTTGTGTTTTGATGCATCGCCAGTAATTGTATAATCAAGTGCGTTGATAGAGCCTACTGTTTCTGAACCATGTACCCTCGCAAAATCAGTACTTGGACCGTGGACGCTAACACCAAATTGGCCCATATGTGCTTGAAGTTGCGTATTATATACTTTTCTGCCCCAGTTATTTCGCCATGGCATCGCATTGTAGACAGAATAAGTTTCATGAGCAGGATCCAAGAACCCTCGTGACATAATTTCAAAACCACCTAGGGAGCTGAATCTATTTTTGAATCTCGTTCTATTTTTTATAGAACCAGTTAGATAATCTTTATTAAGACAATTATAGTCAAGGCGTTTTAATTCAGTTCTAATTGTACCAGGAGTTATAGTTAATATTTCCTCAATACTGCCAGTGCCAATACCTAAAATTTCTGCTGTTGTCGACGTAATTTCATCTGCATGTTTAATAAACCAAGGATCATTTGCTTCTGGACTAGTGGTGCTAACATATTCATATCTATCTAAATAATTACCTGCTGTTGTCGGCGAAGAGCCTGTCATGTGAATATTGCGAATGTTTACAGGACGTTTTGCAAATTCTTGGCGGGTATATATTGCGCTTGGTCTATGGTGGTTATCGTAGGTTGGATTAAGAAGCTTAAACGAATTACGCTGGTTTCCAGTCTCGTTAACTTGAATTGAAACTCTATCAATAGCGCAGTCGCCCAAATGAGTAATGCCGGCAGTATATAAGAATCTAATATAAAAACGAGTTCCTAAATATTTATTAAGATATTCAACTATAAAATTAGAGGCAGTAAAGGCATATCTAAACGAATCTGAAGGGCTGGTTTGTTGTTGGCCTGCAATGTAGGTCGATATAAAGGGTGAACCTAAAAGGTCCCAGAGCATCGGAACATCTTCAACATTTGTTTGAAATGTCGGATCACCTGATATTTGAACCTTTAAATTACCTATATGCAAGCCATACATATGATAATAAAAAGCAAATACTACCCGGGCATCGGGTTGGACGTCCAGCAAGTCAACCAAGGGAGTAACCAACGCAAAAGTCTGTCCTACTTTAGATGGTAAAACTTCACAATAAGCATAACCAGCGTCCAACCCGGCATCAGGACCAGTACCCACTGACGGGGTGGGGCCAGATAAAAATGTCCATGAGTTGTCTGCTCCCACGCCATTTTTCCAATATTCATATGGGCTCGGATCACCAAGAGTAGAGCCTAGTGGCAAATCAAGTATTTTAACATCAGTGGTACCGACCGATGTTGCATTTCCAAAATCTTCCGTAAAAAGAATATCAGTCGATGTTTGATCTAAAAATTCCTGTAAATGCCACCCTTCTGCTCTTGTTAATTGGCCATCAGTGCCTCTGTTTAATTCGATATGGCGATGTTGCATGCCCCCAACATACTTTTCAGCAAATGGACCCTGCATTGGTATTTCTGCATTATAACCGTATTTATCATCGTGTATGTTAGTAAAATCAAGTTTAAATTGATTAGAATATAAAGTTTGATACCCTGTATCGACAGACGATGAATATATATTAAATGGTAATAATAAAGTGCTTTTTGCATCAGAATATTTTAAATCATTTAAACCTGCGCCAAGTGCATTTGAATTCATAGTTTCATTTGCCGGCATTGTTAGCGCTTTTACTCTAAATTGCTTTTTATTTAATTCATTTGGTGTTATTTCATCTTCAATAACTTGTTCTAATATTTCGTTATCAAGATCTAAATAAATGAAGTCATCATCGCTTCCCCACTTAATAACGCCTTTGTAGTAATCATGACGATTATTATATTTTGGATTTGAGCCGCCTTTAAGCTTGAGTGAAAGTTCTTTATCCAAATGAACAGGTTTTGCAAGGCGTCGCGGAATATACGAAGAAACTTCGTATTTAGCGTTGCCAATTGTTTTTAATGTAGGACCAGAAGTGACTATTTCAGTGGTAACCCTTTCCAATAATAAATTTTTATTATCATTTACGCCTGGTGCACTTGAAGATATTTCTGCAATATCTCTTTCTGCTCTATCCTTCCACCAAAGATGATTTTTTGTCTGTGAAAGCGGCGAGGAGGGCAGGGGGGCATGTCCAATTTTCCAATTATATAAAAGTTTATTAATACCGACCAAAGAAGAAATTGGATCTTTGACTTCTGAATCTAGAGTTGGAAATTTCGTCCAATATTTGTTTCTTTCCAAAACATGGCTCTCAACCATGTTTCTAAGAAGCTCTACAGAATTAGATGATGCCGGCATTAATTGTGCGATCATCATTGTGACGGCATCATCTACCCACTTGTAATATTCAATAAATTTATCTAAATCTGGCTCATTTTCTACTTTTTCAAAAAACAATTCTCGCAATTTTTCCATGCGCTTGTAATTTGGTCGATAACGATTAACAGGATCGCCTATAAGGTTGTTGAAATCAACAATTGTAGCAAAAAATCTCAGCATTTCTTCTGAAATAATCTGATACATACTCTTTTCAATAGAAACAAGATGCTGAATATAGGTTGTATCCCGAGTAAATACTACTTCATCTTGTTGTGTTAATATTTTAACAAAATCATCGCTATTAATAATTTCTGGAAGCTTTTGTTTGGCCGTGTGCACAAATTCAACGTCGACTGCTTGATCAGCGTAATCAGAGTCGCCAATAAAAAAGTCTCCTCGGCCGGTGTAATTATATTTGGCGACATCACTAACCCAGCCATGTCTAGATATATTGCGGTCAGAGGTTGAGCCTGAAGCAAAATCTTCAATTAAAAATTGTCCCGAAGGGTTTGAGCCGGTTACGCTGTCAAGTGTCCAATTTAGAGCCAAAGTTTCTATTTGCGGAATAAAATCATCGAATAATTCTGTATGACTGGACGCAAAATTACTATTTTTATAGGGGTGTAGTGGGCCATATATACTAGCATCTTTCCCATGAGCACGAATTGTTTCATTGGGCAGATAATCAAACCAGAATTTTACAGATGAAACTTTTACGTCTGAATGTCTAGAAACACTTCCTGTAAAATTTTCTCTCGTTGCACCAGCATAAATTCTTTTTGGTTGTGTGAAGAATTTTTCTGCATCGGATAGGCTCATCGTACCACTCAAAGAGAATTCATTCTGTAATATATTTGATAGGTAATTGACACCATAAAACTCATAAGTATAAGCAGTGCTAGCTTCTTCTAGGCTGCCATCAACTAAGTTAGCAATAGGATGCTTTGTTGGTCTTAATCTAAATGCTAAATTCCATTTTTCATTGTCATATATACCCATGAAAGTTTCTGTTTCCAACGTAGATAATATTGGCAACAAACCGTCACTCACTAGAGCAAAACTAGCATTTCTCCTGTCATTGTTTCCTTTGTTTACAACAAAATTAAAATTAATTGTATTATCTGTGGCGTATGTTAAATCTTCGTTGTCAGCTACTGCGGCGTGGAGGCCCGCGATAGAAGAAGTTAAAGAGGGAAACAACTGGTAGTTGTCATCACCAGATAAAAATCTTTTAGGGAAGATTACTTCTGCTTCCAAAGTCATTGAGGCGCCAGACATAAAAGAAGCAGAAACCCCAGGAATATAAGATATTGAATTAGAGTCTATCGAGTCATAATACTGATAAGCAGTCGCAGTATATGAGTTATCATACAATCCAGTACTGGCGAATCTTGTTTCTAAATCATCGAAATCAAGATATTTCTTCTTTACAGAAGCATGCGAAGTATTTTCTTTTAATTCATATGTGTCATTAGCCGCATAAATATTTATTTTAATTAATTCTTCATCTATTCCATAACATCTAAGAAAATTTCTTAAAGACTTTATGGTACCTTTTGATTTTTGTATATATGATAAATTATTATATATATTTTGGTATATTGTATTTTTTACTTCATAAAGTTTCTGTTCATAAAGCTTTTTTTCTCCTCTTTGAAGATATTTTGCCAATATGGAAGCATCGGCGAACAATTCTGGAGTTTCAAGGCCGCGTGTACCAAGTAAATAATCAGCAAAAGGCAGGGGCTTTTCATAGTTGTTGTCATAAGGATAATTTATATCTTTTAATCTCGGGAGGCTCTCCATTTGCAAATATAAATTATCAAAGTAGCTAGCAATAATTTGTGTTAAAAACTTTAAATGGCTAGATTCAGATTCATCTTCTTCTAGGATCCACCCGGGTACTGATTTATATATGGAAGCAACATTCAGATGATCGTGCATTGACCCAACATCCATCTTGTTACTTAATAGTGATACTACATCTGGATGATCTGAATAAACAATTGGATCTTCAAATTCATAATCAGCAGCAGTTGATAAAACCATTGCTGATCCAGTGGATCTGCATTCAGAACTATAATTTACGAAATTACCATTAGAAATTCTTCCAGAATAATCCAATACTGCAGAGTCAGTAGAAGTATTTCCTACTATACCCTCATTAAATTTAAAATAGACGCCAAGATCTACTTTGTTTGTTACATTATCATATTTATCGTTATCAGTGTTTGTTCCACCACCAATTTGAGTTCTATAATATCTTCCAATTTGTTGTGCATCTCTTTCTGTTTTCCAGTATCTAAATTCATCGAAAGAGCAGGATACTACATTGCCCCAGCCCTGTGCCGCACTAGATCCAACAGGGCCGGCCAAGGCGCCAAGTGAAGCCGAAAGGGTTCCACCAAAAGTACCGGTTACCAATCCAACGGTAAGTGTCGTAGTTTCTTTATGAATCCCATCAACATAAAAATTCACTTTATTCACAGAGCCGTACGTCTTGAATGTAAATGTATAATGATGCCAATTACCATCCGCAATATCCGATAGGCCCGTTTCAAGTAAAGCAGTATCGCTCACAGAACCAGATTCAATTCGAAAATAGAATCTACTTCTATCTGTTGCTGTTAGACCATGATATCTTAAATAAAAATGCTCGCCGTTAGCAGAAACAAGACTAAAAGGATATTCCTGTTTTCGAAGAGTAGTCGAGGCCCAGCCATCTTTTTTCATCCAGAACTCAACAGTTACCCCCTTCGAAGGATCAAGTTCAAGATTATTGGTTTGTTGTGTTCCCACATCATATATGTTGGCTTTTGTTACACCTGGGCCTGAAGGGCCGGCAGAAAAATCATTTTTGTAATCTCCCGATGCATCGGCATGAGGGCCGCCGTGGAAAAGAACATACTGCGGGAGGCTACTGCTATATATATTACTTTCTTCAGTTGCAGTATAAGTACTTGTCGCACCATTAATAATTATATGGCCATTAGTTCGAGGATATTCATTCTCAAACATAAAAAGATCTAAATAGGTACTTTCATTTTCCCATTCAATCTTTTCTGTTAATGAACCATCATATGGGTAGGTTTGATAAATTCTTTTAATAGAATTTTCATAGTAAAGTTCAGCCAACCCAAAACGAGCAAAGTTAGAAGCAGTTGCAAAATCAACATCTGGAAAAAATCTATCTCTTCTAGTTGAATATTCATCAATATATTTTGCAGATTCTAAATCTTTAGCTAAATCATCTTGGGATTTATTTTTAAGAAACTTTAGCGAATGGCCCTTATCAAATAAATCCTTAATGCTCATATTTTCAATCCCAACTTTGTAATTTAATTACTCTCTACTCTAAATTTAAATAATTCTTTCTGTTCTCGCCAGTCGTCTGAGGAGAAATAAGCAAATTTAAAAGCATACATATAGCCAGGCTCTAATAAAGACATGTCAAAATCAAAATAACCTCCAGATTCGTCATAAGACAAATAAGTATGATAATCAGCGCTGGCCGTTGAATGATTAAAAATTGTTTCACCATCAGCCATTCTAATAACTTCATATGAAGCACTGGGAATTATAGAGCCCTGGATATCCGTTGAAGCAACAGTATAAATTGTTGGACTAAAATTTCTAGGCCTGGTGAATACTCTAAGTTTAGCCTTTTCTTCTTTACCATATGAATGTTTTAAATTAGTGATCTTAGTTGTGTGCTGCAGATAGTCATTCGCAGTAAGCACACACACATCATTAAAGCTCTTAACGGATATTGAGCCAGTTTTATATTCTCCCCCAGCGCTACCAGACCATACGTCATGTATAAGAGAAGAAGTAGTATTGACTGATAATTGGGCCTTATAGATGCCAGTATCAACCTTCGATGCTGTAACCGGGGTGATCAAAGAACTTCCAGTTGGGCCATCATTGTATGACGCATACAAACTAACCATTAAATCTTCGCTGTGGGGTATATCCTTGAGAGACCCACGAATATAGTTGTACAAATATAAATTATTTAAATTATCTACTGCGGGGGCAACAGAACTACTAGCATAGAATATTCCTCTATCGTCCATCACCCGAGAATCCCAACGTACTTCTAATACGGGCACTTTAAAGAAAAATTCACTTGATCTGGAAAAGAATCGTTTTGTATAAAAACTTGTTTGTTGCCCTTCGGCATTTAATAGCACAGAACTATCTGAGGCTGTTGTGTGAGCCTCCTGACTAGAAGTTAAAAATATACCAAAACCATTATTAACTTGTGTTCCATCTAGCCATTCCTCTACTGCAGTTGTTACATCAAGAAGAAGATTTTCATCGCCGTTGTTAAAAGTAAAAGTGTAGTTTGGCATTGTAGAACCAGCAAGATAAGAAGAAGAGTGGTAATCTCCGCCAATTTGATCCCATGTGGCAACCGGATTTGAATCTCTATTTACCCAGTTCGAGCCCTCTATGGCATCTTCAGTTTCATCAGTGTAGCTTTCCATATCAAGACCAAATCCTTCTTGCCAGGATTGTGAAACTGCCAGCACATTCACAGTAAAGTCTTTTGGGAGCTGCTCAGAGTGTCGCGCGTTAAACATTCTTAAATAAAAACTAGCGCTTCCTACTGCTGGGATTATGCCTGCTAAACGATCAGCTGAAACTGTATCAACTGGGAACTGAAGTAGTATACGGGAGAGTTCAGCTGAAGAAGTTGTCTGCTGGCCATATATCGAAAATACTTCTAAAATATCAGAAGCTCCCATATTCGAACCGGTTCCGCGTGTACTTAAATTTAATTTATAAGCATTGGTTATGGTGTTATCTTTTGATGCTTTATATCTTTTAATCGCCATTACTTAATAGTTCCCTTAATATCGAGATTCGGATATTTTAATTCATAAACTACATTTTCAGGTGCATATAATATACGGCCGTCGGCTGAAATGTTTTCATTTATATCATATGAAAAATCAGAATACAAGCCTCCGACTTTGTGTTCTATTTGGACATTCGTGACATCAACAACCTCATCAAGCTCATTTAATATATCATATATTTTTGTAATATAGATTGGTTGGCCGAGGTCGAGCTTTTGCACAAATTCTTTTTGAATTGCTTTTATAGATTCATTAAGAGCTTCAAACTTATCTTGATCATAATTGGTAACAGCAACAAATTTTATACCTATATTAATAACTTTTGCATCAAGTATATCAATAGTATCATTGATCATCTTGAAGTGGTTTAGCCAAGTTTTAATATTGTTTTTTAATATTTGGCTACAAACTATCAAATTTTGATCTGAATCTTCTGTGAGCAAATATAAATTCAAGTTTCTTTTAAAGGAATCAACATCACGAATAATTTTTGCCCTTTTAACTTTCCCAAATTTTGGTGGTATCCTGTAAACAATGGCTTCATAGTCCTCGGTTGTCACTGCTCTATTCTGTGTAGCAAAGACGTCATTAACTCTCTGTTTAAGTTCCCCAAGAGAGGGAAGCGAAACATCTCCAGTAATAGGATCTTCATTTGTTACTTCCAACCCACCCCTGACAAAATTAATTTTATTTTGATTAGTAGCATTTTCACTAAAAATAAATATCGGGCTAGCCACATTAGTAACTGATTTTGTAGCTACATTGGCGTTTGAAGAAGAATTAGTTCTGAAAGTAATTCTCAAAGCAGTATTTGCTGGCGCGACTCCAAATTTATCAGTTTCTAATAATTTGGACGGGTCAAATGAAGATTCGGTCTCGTAATCTCTACCATGCATTTTTAACACTACATTAGAGGGGTGAGTTATATTATCTGTTTTTAAAGAAGATTCGGAGCCATATCCAAATTTCAAAGAAGTTTGGCCGGCGCGGCTCGAAACGGTGAATCGGCGCGGAACAGAGGCAGCAACAATGATACTAGGTACATTATCTCTCGTATCTGGATCCTTGTTAATTACTGTTCTAAAAATTGTGTCCTGTGAAAGATAGTCGACTTCAAAATATTCATGACCCTCGGTATCGGTTACTGAAACTATTTCTGTTATGTTTGGATCCGCCAATGATACAGTTAAAAATCTTTTAAAATCTCCAACATTAATAGTTTCTTGTTTCATTTCACCAGACACAATTCTTCCATAAGATTTAACAGCAAAAGCAGTTGGGACGCCAGTGGTTGTATCGCTTGTGGCAACAACTACCTCATTATCAGAATTGGCGAAATCGACGTTATCAAGCAAAGTGAAAACCTGGCCAGATTTAGAAGTAAATTTAGTGTCCTTTACTAAAATAGGTAAATAATTTATGTCTGGGCCAGTACCATTCGGGTCCGTTGGAACCAGAACATAAAGCGTAACCAGACCAAAAGAATTTGATCTAAGCATTTCTCTATAGCCAGCCTGTTCCCCTAGACGTACTACATTATTATATTCTACTGCTGTATCCAAGAAAGACTCATTTACCTGGTAATCTAAATAAAACGAAAGAACATCCCCAACATACGCCACAGTATCAAGCATCATTGAACCAAAGCTGGCTTCAGAAAAATCTTTAAAAACACTTGGATAATATCTTTTTGTATATTCTACCAAGCCCTCTTTAATCGTTTTAAAATCGCGATTTGTGTATCTAATAAGTTTTTTGCTATCTTTAGCCATTATTTATATTTCCTATTAATTCTATGCTGGGCCGTTCAATATCAAAGTTGAATTCGAATTCAAACTCGGAATATTATATTCAATTATAATTGATAACATATTAGGATTACTACGATTCTCTCTAGCCGGTTTAAATTTTACATTCTTAATTTTTACAAATGGCATATATTTTCCAACTTGAGAAAATATTCTACTTTTTATTTCCGACGCCAATCCTTTTTCTGGCTCGAAAAGAAAATGTCTCAAACCAACCCCAAAATCAGGCAACATAACGCGTTCGCCAGGAGAAGTTAACATCAAATTTTTTAAATTTTGTTTTACTTCATTCTTGTATAAAGTTACTAAAGAATAAGCACCACTTTTACTATCACGAGCAAGCGGCAATTGGGGTCCGATTCCATTCATATTAAAAATTCCTACAATCTATTAACATAAATAGTAACGCAAAATGAAACTTATAATTGTTCATCACAATCTTCTTCCTCACTAAGTTGACCATCATCATGTTGTTTTTCTTCGTACATATCTAAAAACAATAAAGCAAGATAAATCATGCCAGGAATAGTACTGGGTGGACCTCCCATCGGGGATAAGCCACCAAAAAATGGTATTGTTGAGGGAACCAAAGAAGCCCACAACGATGGGAGAGCGTAGGGAGAGCTAAAAGCTGCATCAGTAATCTCTTTAGCTTGTTTTAAGGTTTCATTTAGATCGCCCTTGAGGCCTATCGACTTCGGATCATTGGGATCACCATTAAGAAGAATATCAACTGATCTCACCTCAAGGCCTGCATCTTGCCACTCACTATATTTATCTTGTACATCAGCTAGCGCATTTAAGAAGTCTTGTGAAATCTCTACATCACCTTGCTGTTGCGCAATTTGTTCACCGGTCTCTGGGTCGACTTCAACGCTAGCATCATTTGGAAACTCCCAGCCCTTGATAGGACCATCAAGATTTAAAGTAGTATTCCCATAAGCAGCTGCTCTATCAGTTGGACTAATTAATTTCCACTGAATCTTGGCAGGGTCTGATGCAATTTGTGCGTTAACTTCTGCTTGGCTGACCGCAAATTCAGCAGATATTTTATCTTGTTCCGCAACAGTTATGGCAGCTCGAATACCCTGTTCTATTCCACTAATAATCGTAGCTGCAATGGTTGCAGCAAGATCGATAATTTTCTTTGATATTGAAATAGCAGGATCTATAAGCTCTACCAGCCCTTTCAATATCAACAAAGGTGTCATAAAAATTATCTTCAACAACATCTTTGTTGTGTCAGGTGAGTTGCCTCTTGTCCCGAGAGAACCTCGCATCAGTGAGGCCTCAAGCATACTTTCCCCAACAGTAGAATCATATACAAAATTATCAGATTCGAATAATGATTGAATTGTGGTAAGAATAGCTTCTTTTGTTTCGTCTAAAACGTCTGTCGGTTCAGGAATAAACTTAGATAAGCCATCACCAGAATATAGGAAAGCCAAAGACATATATCTATGCATTGGAAATAAATGTTCAAACATCAATCTAAATTCTGGTGTTTGTTTTAATTCAGCAAGCAAATCTTTGGCAATTCTCTTATAAAAGAATTGGGCTGGATTATTGATTACTCCTTTTATTGTATCTGCATATGCATCTGATTGTAGGTCTGAAACGCTAGTATTAGAGCCAATATACATGGGATCTGAGGCTAAATATCCCAACTCGTCATATGAGAAAAAATTACCAGGACGATTTTGACTTACGCCAGAGAAACCACCTATTGAAAAACCATGAGGATTATGATGAAAATCAAGATGTCTTTCAACTTCAACAATAGGTATTTGCAATTCTGGTGCTAAATTAATAGCATCAGTTGTTTCTTTTACTATCGAAGGCCAGTTTTGACCCTCGTGAGACTTAGATAATTCTTCTAATTGTTTAACATACCATAATTTTGCTTCGGGGCCGCCGGCTGCAGCGCCCCAGACAGATGAAAGATTTACATCCGGATTCAAATATACCACTTCTCCGTCAGTTACAACAGCTTGTACAACATCCGGGCCCGGCGATGCAGTTGTAGATGGGTGAGTTTTATATGTTTTAGTCTGAGTAGTGGATACTTCTCTTCTAAAATTATAAATTGCTTTAGCTTTCTTGAGATTGTTGCTTCCGACCAATTCTTTTATTTTATCACCAATATCAATAGAATAGTCCTTTCTGGAATAAACCATGCGAATTCCAAATTTTATTTCCTTGAAAAATGGTTTGATACCATATTGTTCATATATCATCTTATATTCTGGAACATCCATGATTTTTTTCAAGAACACATGAGTATAAAAATATGACCAAACATCCAAAGGCACATAATCATAAATTTTACATCCAAATACATTGTTCTCATTCCTATAGTAACCCAAGAATGGTAAAGGTAAGTCTTTTAACATAGTATGGGATGTTGCTTGCGGGGTGTCTTCACATGGCTCGCCGGATGGAGTTTCTGCAAAAATATAATCTTTGGCCACCAATCCCTCTAAATCGCTTGTTTGTGTATCAACAATTTTTACGTAAGGCTGAAATGTGATATTGCCTAATTTAGAATTAATTTCGTTTGTAAACAACATCTCATAACAATTTTGGTTGTGTTTTGAAACTTCGTTTATTCTTTCCGCCGAATTATAATAATCACTTGCATAATCTATATATTCTTTTGTTGGAACGTTGGGGTTATATGGATCATATATTTCCCACTTATTTGGCCATGTAACAGCATGTAATTCCCCATTTTCATGAAAAGTCATAGGCAGGGAATGAAGATGTAATTTTTGTTGTACATCTGATTTACTCATACCAAACAAATCAATTCCGCTGTTAGCCACCCAAAGACCGGTATATATATCATTTTCCATCTTCTGGGGAGAAGTAAAGCGACCGGGTACCAAATTCATATCCCAACCATAATTCATAGTATAAATATTATTTGTAAACTTGGCGTCAACAACGTATTCATGGCCCGCTTCTTTCATGAATTTATATAATATTTTCTCATCTGAATCCCAGTGTTCTTTTTCGTCAGAAGATAGTGTTATATCTAAATCCAAATCCGTACTAAGTGGGCTGCTATTGAGAAACAATGATTTAATAGTCGCAGAGATATCTTCACTTTCTTTTTTTATAAGATATTCAATCGAGCTAGCCTGACTTGCTAACATATAAGATTCATAATCTTCTAAATTTTCCAATTTTTTAACAATATCATTAGAATATTCCGTAAATTTTTCAAAATTTGTTATATCTTGCTTAATGTTTGCCACAACAACCTTTACCATGGCACGATCTTTAAAAATATCGCCAATATCAAAACTATCCCAACTAATAACGCTGGCCAGGCACATTTCCAATGTATATACTTTTATCAATAGAAGTATGCAACCCCCGATTAAAGAATCTTTAACTGCATTATGGCCCTCTGGCGCTTTATCATATACGTCGCGACAGACTGAATTTTCATAAAAGTCCATTATCTTTGGTTTAACTTTTTCCAAGTCAAAGAAATCTGTTTCTGTTTTTTTATCCGGACTTGTAATATAGTTAAATGTCTGCTGGCATTTTGAATTAAGATCTTGGCTGACCAGTGGACTTTTAAGTATTTTTTTCCATAATTTTCTTAAAAACTTTCTATAATGCAATCTCGAATTTTTCAGTTTAACAAACATTTGGTTTGAATATGCGAATTGCAGAGACGCGTACCCTGTGTCAGAAAGATTTCTTGAAACATGTCTCAAAACTTCTTCTTTTGTCACGTCAGAAGATGTTGTATCCTCCTCATTGGGATATTTTTCTAAAAGTTTTTTTAATTTATGTGTCAAAAGTCGACCAAATATCACAGCCTTTGAATTATGCTCCACCGTGTTAACAATTTTATTAGCTGATAACAAATCTGAAATATCGTTTGAAGAATTTAATCCTATATCAGACAACAAATTTTGAATATCGGGAGCATAGCCAGTTTGAAAATTAAAATTATAAATTCCATCTGAGACCCAAGAATCTGACTCTATAGCCCCGTTATATGTCGGAGGGTGATCAGGGGAAATTTTACCTTTAATCAGCTTCGAAACATCCTTTAGGCCGTTCTTTTGAATTTCGTTTGTGTTCTCTAGGGGCGCCAACATATTTTGATATAATAAAATGTTGTTTAAACTAACAGATTGTATACCATCGAGAGCTGTCGCGATTGCTTGACTACTTGAATTTTTAAACAAATTAAGTACTTCTTCTACTTGTCTCCGAGCATTCTGATCAGAAGATATGATTTCAGTAAAAGGAAGATCATATTTTAAATAATTTGGATTAAAGTTTGAATAAGTTCCGCCGGGGGCCATCATGATGGCGGTTGTTTCTATCGACCCAGCTATATTAGAAGAAATCTTTCTATCAAAAAGTTCCGGGAATATAGAACTATCTACTAAACTATCATATAGTTCTATATTTACTTTTCTGCCCTCTAGGCTGGTTGCATGAGCCAAGCCTTTTGCATCTTGCTCCCATGGGTTGTCAGGATCCCTAACATATTTTTTGAACACTGCAAATACCGGGGCATAGCCTAAAAAATTACCCAAATCATCATCAAATTCAACCGATGTGGTTCTAGTTTCATATCTTATGGCGCCGGCGTCGACAAGTATATCCATCAAGGCTAGTGGCCAGGTGCCGAGTTTAACGGTGGGGAGGACGTTGTTGCGTGCGATTTTTTTATCTGACCAGCCTAGGGCTTGCATGAAGACGAGCAGTGCCAACGACCAGTCCTCGTAGCCAGGAGCAACCCACGAATCGAGATCTTCTGCAATGATTGATACTGCCAGTTCTTCATCTAATATTGTTACATCAAGATAAACATTTGTTAGTTCTTTAAACTTATAAGTACTTTTTTGACAAATCACACCTTCTATGGCATCTGAACTAGCAAATTTAGGGTACATAGCCCTCAATCTTCTTCTTGTCAAGCCTGTAGCTTCGCCAAAAGTTAAGTTCATAAAAGCTTCAATAATATCGTTCGGAATTACTTGTGAATCGGCATCAGCTAAATTTGCCAAATAATTTATGCCCGGGCTTAAATTAGTTGATAAAGAGCCTGGCTTTACGTTCCAGGAACAAACAGCATCTTCGCCGGTACAATTGAAGACAGTTGTTGGTTCTTTTACCCCAGTAAACATCCTTAGCATGTGTCTCCACGTGGGCCTTAGCTCGTGTATATCTCGTAATTTTCTATCCAAGGGGTAATATATCACCATATCACCGTGGGCGTCGGGGATGTGCGAGAACGGCCTGGTGGCCGCCAAGTTCATATTTGATTCAGCTCCTGCATCTCCCGGAGATGGATCCGGCCAGAGCACGCTATAATCTATGCCAAAGGGTGCATAGCCACCGTAACGTTCGGAAGCGACTTGATGTTCTTCATCCAAAAGGAAGCCTCGGTTGGATCCGGTCCAAAGTAAAAACAGATTTGCTGTAAAAAATAACTTCTCTATATTCATCGGCATCGGCATCTTATTGACGCGCACTTTAATTTCAGCACCAATCTGATTCACTAAAGTTTCATAATCTGCCTCTGCAATATCAAGTTGTGCATCCGAATTTTCATAATCTATTCTTGTAACAGTTGTCAAGGCTTGCATTTCCGAAATTCTTGGTACCATTTCCTCTTCTGCAATCCTAATACGTTCATTCTTTTCACGAGCTTGCTGGCGGCGCTTGAAGGCGGGGTCGACCTCCGCTCGAAAATCATTCCAACCTCCCTCTATTACGGCCCAAAAATCAGCTATTAAGCCAAGCAAAGGAGCAGGGTAAAAATAAGCCAGTATAGCCTGGGCGGCGACGAGGACGACTTCGCCTACAGTATCTAACTCTTCGGCAATTTGGTCTAAAAGAGTTTGATCGTTATCAATAAAGGCTTGCATCTGTTGTTCTAATAATTCCGTAGCTCTTTTCCATTCCTGCCATGTGTTATATAATGTTTCGGTGTCATTGCCAAGAACAGTAAGATCTGTTGTATCCTTTTCAAAATCGCTGAGGCCAAGATCAACAGCTATCTTTCTAATTTCCACCTTAACGTCATTAGGAAAAAAGTTGTTCATCAGCTCTTTAAATTGAAAACCGCTACCAGGATCGAAATCATTAAATACCAACGGTTCAAACATCCTATGATCGCGCAAGTCGGGTTTGCCTTTTGGACCGTTGGCGTTGCCAACTGAAAAACTTTCAAATTCCTCTTTTAGATCTGCCTCCCGAGGGAGGTAATGACGAGTAGCACTGTAACACATGTGATAATCATTCTCAGCTGTTTTATAACCACCACTGCCGTCTTGGTCCCCTCCGCCAATATAAGCCAAGGCCAAAGCGTGATATGGCTCTTCTTGAACTTGATCAGTTATAGCTTGGGCTGCGGCCTCCATCTCACCTGGATCCGCAGCTGCCATTACAGCGCGTGGAGGTAGCGAAAAGAATTTAAGTGATTGTAAATCCTCAAGTAAACTATATTTTATATAAGTTAATATTTCATCTGTCAACCATGCCATACTATCTTTGATGGCCGGCGGTAAAATAAACAGCCCTTGGGGGCCGCACTTATCTGATAAAATACCGTCTAGCGGATTCGAATTTGGAAAAAGCCAGCCAGAAAGTGCAAGTATTTTATTTTTTAAATCCTCCAGTTCTTTTTTAATTTGTTTATCACACTCTTCTTTTGTTAGGCCGGCCATTTGAAGTTCTGCACACCGAGCATCGTAATTATATGAAACACCGCAAGCATCTGCAACTGAAGGTAGGGTTGTTCCAATTGCATCACATATATCTAAGTTAATATGTTCGCCTATTGTTCTAAATAAAGTGCGTATTTCTGCGCTACTTTCAATGCCATTTTCATACATTTCTGGATTGTTTAATTTGGTTGCTTCTAGACAATCTTTTAATGTTGAATTAGAGGCATTGCCTTTCAGTAGAGCACAAATTTGGCTTGGGGAGAGATTATTATTACTTAAAATATCTTTAGCCCAGTCACCCACATCAGAAAGTGGCAAATCTCCCACAGTGCCAATAGAACCTAAGGCATTTTGTAGTTCGTCGAAAGGTATTGGAACGCTTGTCAGATTGTTTGAATTCCCGGTGCGGCCAAGATCTGTATCTTCCTCGAAGCACGCGCTAATCAATTCTTCTAACAAAAGACCCAATATCTGGCCTAGCATAGAAGCAATCATGCCAAGTAGGGCACTAAGTAGCTGATCGCCAAAATCGCCTATCATATCTTCTGTCGCAAGACTATCAGGCAAAGCTATTTTTGGAATACTGAGTGACGGAGGTCTTAATTGCTTTATAAAACCCCCGGGATCTGATAAAAATCCACCTGGCATTTCTAATAAGGGGCCTACGATGCCCTCACATAAAGCATGCAGGCCGATGCGACTTTTTAAATATTGTACAAATTTACCAGCATTTTGTACTTTTCCGTATGGACTATTATCGTAGCTATCTTCTGTTTCAGAAAATATTCTGTTATCGGAATTAGATTGATATTGCACCTGGCTTGGTTCTAGATAACCGTCCTTCACTAAAAGTGCATTTGTTTCTTCCTCTGTGAAACCTAGTTCTAGGAAATTTCTTGTGGCCGCATTGATATCAATTTCTGCATATGGTTTTGACCCTCCGGTAGCTGCGTCGGTAAAAGTCCCAGGTGTTAAATCAATCGAAACGCCACTTTGCTCCATCTCACGAACACTGTTTGCCGCATCGAGATCGTCGTCTCTTGAAAAAAGAGCTGCAGCAATAGGAGCACCATCAAAATTGATATCCGCTCTTTCCCCATCTTCATTTACCGTTGTATTGGTTAGCTTTAACTCTACAATAGCTTCGCCAAGTTCAACTTCTAGTTCGGGAAAAGCTTCAATGATTGTATTTGTAAATTCTTGTATTCCCGCATCTTCAATTAATTTTGTTATGGCAGCCTCGCATAAAGCCTCTGCTGTCAAGGGTATGCCAAGTCGACTTTGTATACAAGCCATCAATAATGATAATAAAGCTTGTGGATCTAAATTGTGCAATAAACCAGTGTAAAGAAGCTTAAGATTTTGTTCACCAGCGCTTTTTGAAACACCTTTTACAACTTTCGAAGTACCCAAAAGACCCTTTTTAGATAAAGAAGAGTCTGCTGAAGAGGTGTCTTTTTGTTTTGCCTTTCTCCAAGCCTCTGCACACTTGGGGTTTTTAAGAATCTTTTGTTGTTCATTATTTTCCTTAGCAGTTAAAGGTTCGCCGCTTTTTTCCCTTTCTAGGAATCCCTCGATAAGTTCAACGCAATCATAATCTCCTGCCTCTTCCTCTCGTCTCTTATCTCTTGTTAGTTGTATTAAAAATGGAGGTGCCGAAAAATTTTGTAAAAATTTCATCCATTCATTTAGCTTAACATCACTGCTGGCTAACTCATTAAAACCAATAATGCTCTTTTGGGCCATAAGGTAATGAAGAGTCCTTGTGCCCTGTGTACCTATAAATTTACTTCTTAACCAATTTAGGCCATTTCTAAGATCGATGCCGCTTCTTTTTGATTCTTTGGCGCCGGAAGCTTCTTCTTTTGTAAGCCAGGGGTCAAGCTCATATAAACTAATATTATCTATATTAGACAAATATTTGTTATCTGGCGAAAATAATATATAAGAAATAGTTTCACGAACATTTCCACCAATAACATTATTATCTTTAAGGCCTATTTGAATTATATGGTCGTCATCGGTATTTGTGCCCTGGGCTGCAGCGCGGGATATGACATCACTATTCGTGACTAGCGCGTCTGCTTGGCGTTCTAAGAATTCGTCTATTATGTCCGGAAATTCCTTTAAAGCCTCTATTTGCTGTTCTACATCAAAATCAATATTGTTTGGATTTTTTATTTTTCCACCAGATTGTCTAAATTCTTCTACTTTAGATTTTATCTGCTCAAATGATTCCACCAAATCATCAACTTGACCTCTTAAGTCCTTTAATTTTATAAAGAAAGCATAGTCTCGTCCCTTAGCGAATGGGGCATCGTCTTCGTGATTCGGATCAAATTCTGATCCGTATTTTAGATCAGAAGAAGGAAGTCCATCAATATAATTTGCAGAGATCGCAAATAATATTTTTTGATTTTTAGGGTTAGAGGAATTTGTTGTAACGTGTTCCGAAACGTTTACAAAATATCTATTTTTTAACAATGTTCTTATTAAGACATTATGATTAGAAGAACTGATATCCTTATTCAAATATCGCAATAATGTTTCGAAAGCTTCTGTTTTTATTGATCCTGCAGATACTGCCGCTTCTTCTGATTTCGCAGTCTCTTGAGATTCTTCCGCATCTCCCTCAACCCCCAACTCTTCTGCTGTTTTTCTTTTCCCATCTTCGGCAATAAAATAGTACAAACCTTCAGAGTATCTAAAAGTTGGATTTTGTTCAATAGTACTTGCATCAATTATTAAAAGATCTTCCGGAATATTTTTTCTGTTATGCTTATTAAAATTATAATATGCTAATCTAACATCATATTTCTCAAGTTTCTTCCAATTTAAATTAGAATCCGGAGCTATTAATTTGGCGCCCTCAAGCAAACCAGATTCTGCGTCGGAAGCCTCTTTCTTAGTTAAATTATTTGATATTAAAATATCTGGCGCGCTATCTGTTTTTTCAAAATAATGAGGACGAGCGTATAATACTTTTGTTTCATCTGCTGTCCACGAATTAATTTTTTCTGTCGGAACGTCATTTGAAGTAAACACGAAGCCATACCAGATTCCAGTAAGACTATTCACAATTTCTATAACTTCTACTTCGACCTCTGGAGGCAATTCAATGCCGTCGCAATCTTCCTTTTCAGGGTTAACTAATTTGCCCTCATTGTTTATCAATAAGAAATTTTCATCGTCCCATCCAAGTTCCAATTTGGGATTATTTTCGCTGGGTGAATACCTAACTGGCAAAAACGGACTAGAACGCTTTTTTGATTTGTTCGGCTTATTTAAATTTTTAATAATATGGCTAGCCATAATTTATATACCTTAATATAACTAATTAGTCTTGTTGGATGTACTGTTTATATATGATGGCCCGTGTTCCATCAAGAAGTTCTTTTTAAAGCCAGCATAATTATTTAAGCTTTTTAAAACCGATAATTCTGTACCAGACATCGTCTTAATGGCATTTTTGATTGCTTCCGGTGGAAGATCTGCAGAGGGCGTTGTGTTGATTGCAAAAAACGGTGAAAAATGCTGATGTGTGGCGATTGCACGATTGTATGCTTGTTGATGTCGAATGTAACTATGAAAAAACTTAGTTAATTGTTTAAGATGATCGCTCATTTTTTCTAAAGCGTCGACAAGATTATCACCTTTTACCATAGGTTGCAACTCGTCCTCATCATTATTCGCCATCAGCCAAATACCATTCCAACTATGGATATCACCACCTTGCGAATTTTTTGTGTCTGTGTTGGTTATCAATCTTAAACTTTCCCGGCCGACGAGGCGGACATGATCTGCTTTTACAATAATACCCGACTTGCCTTCGGATTTATCATAATTTTCCTCCTTTCCAATTGCAAAATTAGTATCTGTATCGGTTTTTTGTGATATGTATATCATGGCCGCATCTACAAAAAAATTAGGATTAGTATATACCAGCTCACCATCTTCATTGGACTGTTTTGGCTCAGAACCCCCCATCCCGGCCGTCAGAAGTATCGAATCACACTGAGTATGTGCTTTCCCACCATAGCCGCTCGCGTGATGGCCAGTGGTATCGGGCCCGCAAATTATAAATGCATTGCCACTCCTTGTTTCTTTTTGGCTGGGAGTTGCAAGCCTATTAATTTCAGCTTGTGGATTCGAAGTACCAAAAGCCCCATGGACAAAAAGTTCTGCGCGTTGTTTTCGATCGAGAGCTTCAATATCCGATCGAAAAGCATCAGATACACCGCTTAAATCATACGCTTTTTTCGTTATAGTGGAAGTTCCGCCAGGCGTAAGAAAAGTCTCTCCGGAGCTGAAGCTAAAATCATCCATTTTTACTACGCCAGCGTCACTAAATTTAGTAGTGGGCGTTGAAAGCAAGTCTGATTCTAATTTTGTATCTAAATCATAATAGTCATATTTCGCGCCGACTGGCGACGGCATAGTGCCATCGTTAAAAGGATCTGCTGTCGACCGGGCTTCGCCATTTACAGTAGCACCGGGATTTTCGCCCAAAGCTTGTTGATAGTTCTCCTGTGCCTCTTTATAATCTGATGTTGATTCTGCAACTGTTTCAGTAGTGGAACCATCAGATTTAGTTTCGATGACGTACGTTGTATAATAAGTTGTAAGCCCATTATTAGTTGGTACTGTTTTATTTGTTGTTACAATATTTTTTGACAATGTACTATCCTACTGGTTTATACCTTTTGCTTCCGCTATTTTTTTAATATGATCCCAAGGAACAAGGGGCGGTCCGGACCAAAATTGAAAATAACTATGATTATCAAAAGTATTGACAGGCCACGAAATATTTCTCACCCTCCCAACAACATTGTCAATGCCATATTTATCAGCTATAAATCTTTTCTCAGCGTTTGTCCAGACACCACCATTTTGTTTTCGTTTCAGAAATTGACTATTCCCCCATTTCGCACCGGATTTTTCGCAAAACACAATTGCCCATAATGTTGGATTGGCGTCTGGTGGCACAATATAATTTCCTTTGCACTGGCCAGCCAATTTCTGGTTTACTAAATATTTTTCTAATTCTGCTGCAGCTGGAGTTTCTGCAGTTGGGATTCCCTGGGCGGAGTTACCATTTAAATTCTCCATTTTTCTTCGCCAACCAAGAGACTGTAAATTGCCATGCGTTACCTCGCCGTGAACATCTACTCCAGGAAGATAATTTGGAACGCGGTCATACATATTTTTAGCGTTAAATTCGGCGCCGAGCTTAAAAACTCCCATAAAAGTTAAAAATTCATCATCACCTATCCCGGGAGTCCAGGCGCCAGTAAAAACACTATGACTCATAATAGATCTAGTGTACGGCGCGATGAAGGGATCGATATTGATTGATAATCCGTATGAAGATACAAACGTGCCAGACTCAGCATAACCATTTTTTATGCCACTTGCAATTTTAAAAGGTATATAATTTGATGCCTCACAGGCCGCGGCGTACGCTTCTTTAAAAATAGGTGCAACGCATGACCATACTGGTGGACTTGTTTCTTCTCTGACAACTCCCCTGCCACGTCGTACTTTATATTTGAAGGTGGCAGTTTTAAAATCTGGAACCTTTGTTTTCATATCTACTTTTTTAGAAGAAGTTTTGCCATATACGCTGGTTTGGCCCTCAAAAGTAAAATCATCTTTTTTGGGATAATAAGGAATCCACTCACTTAATATATCAAATTTTTTAACTACCTGAACACGAGAGCCCTCGCAGTTGAAAAGACTAGGCTCTAGAAGTTCAACGCCGGCGCTACTGAATTCACCCAAGGGTGTTGGTTTGGATCTGCACTTTTCAGGTAAAGAACAATCGGGATTTGCTGATTTTTGTTTGCCTTTTAATCTCTTAATTATATCTTCTACTGCATTTTGGCGGCCCACAAGATCGGAGGCGCTTGAAATAGTTCCTAAAGTACCTACAGTTTGAGCTGAATTGAAAAAGCCAGGTTTAAAAATTTGTAATTTTGCTAATTCAGCTTTAGCTGGCTCAAGGTTGGCTTTTATTGTTTTTAATAAATCTTCATATTCTTTAAGACGCGTGTCAATAAGAACTTTATCCTTGCCGGCCTCAACTAAAATTACATGTCCTTCTTTCAATTGTTCTAATTTTGGAATTTCTATTTTAGCATGCAAATAATTATTATAAAGCCTGTGAAACATAGATTCTTCACCATATTTTAATATATAAGAATTTGAACCAATATCTGTACAATAAACTTTATATTTGGATATCTTGCATAAACTATTTAATCCCCCGGTAGCGAGAGCGAACAACATTTCTTCGAATTTGGCCGCCTTCTTTTTATATTGTTCTATTTTTATATTATAATTGCTAGCTGCTGCAGATTTTTGTTTAGCTGAAATATTTTGAGCATGATTGGGAACATAATCCATTCCCACTTTTGGAATAGTATCAGATTTATGAGGCGCATTTATTTTATTTATCATACTAAAAGTATAATCAAGTCTTTTTTTGCCGCCGACGTAACAGGATATAGAGGTATTATTATTTATATTATTATTGACCCAAAAATCGAATTTCTTTTCGGCACCAGAGCCCCCTTGCTTGAAATTTTTAACAAACTCTGTTTCTCTCCCTAAGAGGTCAAAAAAGTGTTTGGAGCCCGGGCCGCCACCGAAATCTAATGGAATAAAAGATGCTGCATCATCGACAATATAATTAAATTCTAAATCTTTTTTTGCACTTGGTTCTATAAACAATTTATAAAGAACGTATGACGGTATATTGCGCAATACTTCTGCTTCTGGTTCAGATATATTACTATAATCAAAAAATGAATATCTGTCCACCTCATCAAAACCATTCGGAACAAAATCTATCCTGTTGAGGGGAATATCATAAACCAAAGGCAACGATCCGGCAAGAGAGAGCGCGCCAGCCCCTTCTGCCAAAATCGAAACATATTCAATATTTTCTGCTATATTTTTATATATATATTGTTGTAATACTTCAATAATCTCGTTGTGAAATATATTTAAATCTCCACTATCAACAAACGTCTTGATAACTCTTTCTTTTTCTATAAATCCTGATATTTTATTATCAGATATACTGTCTAGATAATCTTTAATCACTGGAATTGCTTTTCTATTCGCGACGGACTCCATATTTGTCCTAATCAAATCAATTTTTGTAGTTTCGCCCCGGGGAACTGTTGAACATTTTGTGTAATTTTTTATTCTTTTTACATCTCCTAGTTTTGTTCCAAACCCCCTTGAATACAGCATTTCCGGTATGACAAGAACAAAATTACGACCATCACGTATTAGGTCTTTTAAATTTGCTGCTACTTTCATTCTTAAATCATTATTAGCTATCTTCGCACTACTTTTAGCCTCTGCTACTGTTGTTTCTGGACCGTTGATCCAGGGGAAACCAAAGCCGGCAATATCATGAAAATAATATTTTATTTCGATCGGAGACGTTATGTCCAGTGTTTTTGAAGCATAAATAATTGTTTCGCGCCCAGGACCAGGTGGACGATCAACAAGATCATTGGCGCCATTGCCATTTAAATGGCCAACCCAAACAAAAGCATTTTTTGAATCTGGTGTTGGGCCGGCAATACTATGCTTAAAAGAGATACCAGCATGTTTCAAACACTCATCAAAATGTGATTTTGTTTGCTCAAAGCCGTCACCATACATACCAGTTTTAATCTTTCCCTTTACTTTTCGAATAGGGGGCCCCGTCAACTTAAATTTATGTGAAGTTGAGCCGGCATATAAATTTTCTACTTCCGATGGTGCGCACACTTTAGGAAGCGTACATGTATCATCAAATGCTTTTGAAGCTGATTTGGCTTCTTCTATTTTGGCTATAAAATTCGTATCATGTAAGCCAATAAGTATACCAGTTTTAGAAGTCGGGGCTGAAAGATCAACCCAGACCAGGGCGCCCTCTGTGATCTTTGCCATGGCAGAATCATGTTCTATTTGTTTTGAAGCAACAAACTCTGGAAACAAAGAAATACCAAATTCATCTTCTATACCTGATGGCCATGGCATCTGGTGAATATTGGGAACTTTTGCTATCACTCTTACTGGTCCAGGCTTTAATCTTAGGCGCGCCGAGTTATCTAACAGGGAAAGAGCCTCAGGTGCCTTAAGCAGGCTTTTTGTAATAATATTTGGTGAGTGGGTTTTTGCTTGTGGGCCAGATAAAACTTTAAGAACTACTGCTAAGTGAGGACCAGTACCGGTACTAGACAATAGATCGTATTCATATTTATCTTTAAAAAGCCTAGCAACTAAATCAGTTATTGGGACGTCACTATTGTAAGCTTCAGTGTAAGCAAAATCGCTAAGAGGGTTAAACTCGTGGCCACTGAATCCCTCATGTACTTTCCATGGTTTTGTTCCCACTTATTTAATCCTTAATTATCTTCGTTAATTAAATCATATATTTCAGATTTATCAACTGAAGATAAGCTGCTATCGACATTTTCTTTTTTAGCCAATAAAGAGGCTAATTTTACCAGTTGTTCATTTGATCTCTGTAAGGTTTCTAGATATTTTGCTGCTACGGGCCCAGAATATTGATGTTTTGCTGTATCTTCCTTTAGAACTTTCATCAAGTCAATAAGTAAAGTCGAAGCAATTGCCCTATCGTCTCTGATATTGGCAATTGCCTCCTCAACATATTCTTGTGATTCTAAACGTTTCCTTTTACCCATTCGCTTTTAAAATTCCTATATCTTTTTCTAATACGATTCAAATTATTAACAATTTGTTTTGTATTCATGCCAGTTATTTCTCGCATGTATAGATAAATAGCTTTTTTATTAAAAATTTCAATTTCGTCCACACTTTCAAAAAGAATTTTTATTGCGTCTAATACTTTTTTTTCACTTTCTTTGAGTTTTAATTTTTGCCAACTTTCCATTTCTTTCCACAAGTGTAACCAAAATTCTGCTTGTTCTCTGTTTTGTTCGTATTCATTGTGTACTATTAATTCTTTTCTTGTCGAGTCTGCTCCCAAGTTTTCATACTGAACATCTCTCTTTAATTTTTTAGAATTTTGCTTTACTTGGTGAATAAACCAATTTTTAGTTATAACACTAAAATATGAAAAGGCTTTTGACTTTCTTTCTGGATCATATTTATCCAAAATTGTCATTAGCCAAATTTTACAGTCGTCTTTTAAATAATCTATATTGGGGAGATTATTAAATTTATAGGTATAAACAATTTTATCAACCAGCTCGTTGAAAGCTGGTGCCAGGAGTTCAACATAAAGAGTGGTTCGTACTGCTTTACTATCCGATAACGCGTAGTCTATTACTGCTTTCTCGTGTACTTTAGTAAAATATTCATTCTTGCGCCTCGGTCGTCTCTTCCTCTTCGGTTTCTTCATTATCATTGTCATATGTTTCTATTCCTGTTTCAACATCATAATATTTTTCTTGTAAATCCACTATATCGTTAATTACTCTTCTAGAGTGGCCAATTAAATCTTGCAATGTCTGATCTCCATAAAATGCCTCCATTTCATGTAATTGGTCTAAATGATCAGAAAAAGACTCAATCGATTCCAAATTATAAAGTAAATCTTCTCTTATGTCATCCATCTCGTTAAGATTTTTTATGATAAACCAAACAAAAAAGATATTAATAAGTGTGCTCAAATACAGTAAAAAAGGCACTAAACCAAATAGTACTATCAATAGTATCCCATTAAGTACTATACTTAACCCTAAAATATATTTATTCATTTAACATCCTCTTTTCTCTCCTTTAAGCGTCTTTTTTCTTCTTTCAAGTCTTCACGAAATTCTTCAATTGACCTTTTAACGATTTGTCCAGTTGAAATTTCACGCTCAACGTCCTCTATCAATCTAAAACTAGTGGGCAACTTAGTCAAAGAATCGTTTGTATCACAATATTCGCAATCTTTTAAAAGTTTAGAAATTGAATGGTGCGCAAAGAAAATAAATTCGCAACTTTCACACTTATAGCGATATTTGGGCACTATTCTTCTTCAAAAGGCTCAAGATTGGCATTACCATAATTAACAATTGGTGGGTTCATAACAAATAATTCTTTGTTTTCATTAATTTTGAATTCAAATCCTTTCAACACAGGAACAATATCTGATTGTTCCAATAAAGATTTCTGTAGGGCCATCATAAGGGCCCCGAGGGCTTCATCTGATAATTTAAGCATTTTTTAACTCCTTTGTCTGCTATATTTGCTTTAATATAAATTTTTCTAATAATTCAGCTGATTTTTTGATATTTAATTTATCCGTTTTAATTACCAAATCAGCGTCTTTTGGTACCTCAAAAGGATCTGAAATACCTGTAAAGTTTTTAATTTCTCCCAAAAGAGCTTTTTTATATAAACCTTTTATGTCTCGCTCAATGCATTCCTCGATCGAGCAATCGATAAAAATTGTTCTTGCTCCATGGATTTCTTTTAGTTCTTTGCGTATATTATCATAAGGATTTATAGTAGACATAATTATAACAACATTGTTTCTTGCCAATACTTTTCCAACAAATCCCAGTCTACGAATATTTGTGTTGCGATCTTCTTTTGAAAAAGTTAAATCGCTACATATGCCTTCTCGATATTCGTCTCCGTCAATTATTTCTACTTTTAAACCACGATTTTTTAATCTTTTTTCAACATCTCTTGCAATCGTTGTTTTGCCAGAACCTGATAAACCAGTCATTTGTATAAATAAACCAGAAGTTTTGCCCCAAAGAATCCTATTCCATATCTTTTCATGAAAATAATAAAAAATAAGCATAATAACGTGGTAAACAGCTGCAATGATCGAGGTGTCTTTTAAGGATCCAGTTATAATATAGGCTAGCGCCGAGAGTATTAAAAATCCACTAGTTTTCCAGCTAATGGCCTTACTAAAAGTTCTTTTTGTAGAATCAATCATTAAAAGTAATTTGTTATTTATCCTTATCTATAATACTAGATTTTTATTTATTTTTTAAATTTATAATTTTTTATTATTCATTTTTGTATGTTCCCCTGTTTGCATGTGGAAAAGGGAAATCTGGAACAGGCTTTTCTAAGAAATTACAAATCTTTTTCCAACCTTCGCCTTTTTCGAAACACACTTCCAACAAATCTGACCTATCTTTAAAATATTCTCGAACTTCCTGATTATGTTTATTATATCTTTCAACAAACTTCTCAGCTAAAGGAGCGTTAGGTTTTCCTAATTTTTCCCACATGTTGATATCGCTTCTTGCGACATCTTCAGGAGTCTCTCTCAACGTTAAAATAAATTTGCTATTGGGAAACCATATATCTAATTCCTTATATAAAAACAGCCATGGAGAATCTGCAAAAGCTTGATATTTGTTTGCTCTTTGTTTGACAACTGAATGATATTTTTTATAAGTTGATTTATCTTCCAACCAATAATCGAATCCTTTTAAGCCCCAGAAGCTATAAGTTGTTTGATAACCCAGTATCTTCATTGCTACTCCAACACTAGTTGTGCCGGTTTTAAACATACCTATACAAAAAACTTTACTCATTGTTTATCCATTTATTAAAAAGAGTATCATATTCTTCTTTAGATTTAACTCCTTTAGTGTGATTAGCTTTCCTAATTATATCAGCTTCATTATACCCCCTAGGGATAATCTCTGAGCGCATTTGAGGAAACTCATGATCTGATAACTGATATGCCGGCGCAGGTAATACAGTGAAATGTTGAATTGATGGGTCTTTATTGAGAATATCAACCTGTATATAACCATCGCTAGCGTATTTTATTTCTGGTAAATATTTTAAAAATGATTCTGCATATTGTTTGTTAACAGAGAAACAAGCATTTGAATATATGGGCCTAGGGATGAAGACTGGCCCGGGATTGCGAGAACGCCAAAGTTTGAATCGTTCATTTATCTTTCTCTTAAGATAACCAAAAACTGGTGGCCAATGAATTCTCCTACTTCTACGTTCATATCTTATCAATATTGGCTTATTTAAATCAATATTGTATTTTTTAAAATTTTTCAAATTAATAAATCTATCAAATGTAGTTTTGCAGTGCTCTGCAAATTTTACGTCGTCTTCACATATCAAAACATGTTTATAATTATTTTTAATAATATCCTTCATAAGATTAATAAATGAACACCAATTCCCAACTTGTTCAGGTATTACAATATTGTTTTCATGGTCGCAACTATTCTCGCCGCATCTAAAACATGGTGGAAATCGTTTAACACGACCAGATTTATACATCTCAATAACTTCTGATGAAGATTTATCAGATGCCGAAAAAAATTCGTAATCACTTATACCAACTCTAGAAAACTCTTCAATAATATGTTGCTTTCTATCTCTACATCGATCTAGGTTTATTACATATATATGATCAAAATAATCTAAACCAACTTCCTCTTTTATACTCATCTTAATATCCTTTTATAGTTTTTTGTTTTCAAATTTATACTCATCTTAATATCCTTTTATAGTTTTTTGTTTTCAAATTTATATCCAAAATATTTAATATAATATTTATATTCTTTCGCAATCAAATCTCTTGTTTCATCATCATAATAAGTTGAATAATGTCTCTTATCTAATCTAAATTGTGATTTCTTATGCGGAAAATTTCTAACTTGTGGAATTCCAAGTTTATCAGAAAAATTATTAAAATCATTTTGTAAATTTTCAAATTTCAAATAAACATTGGCAATAGGTTTGTTTTTGTTGAAATAATAGATTTTATTCATTTTTGGATTTTCCATAATAGCTTCTCTAAATCGCTTATTGACTCCCTCACGATTTTCAAAATTTTCTTGTAACCACAAAACTCTTTCTGTTCGAAGCCGAGGACAGCGCTGCGGAGGAGGAGCATACCAAAAACGAGAAATACACATATCCCAAGGATTTCTGATTATAGTAACTTTGCAATAATCATTCCATATTTTGTTTCCTATTGCTTTTTTGATTTCATCAGGTTTAGTGTGGCCACGTAAATTATTTTCAATAATGATACTAGGAACGATGCTATTTCTATTTTTATAAAATTCTCTAGCACATGCGTTACCATAAGAACCCTGTGGATCGTAAGAGCCACCTTGAGAGAATATATCATTTGCATCACAATTTTGTCCCAAAGCCACTTGTACACTAGTGCCCGCAACTTTCATTGGCTTTATAAAAATATATTTATATTTGTGTGAGATGATCATTT
>Ga0098058_1000041_pt1 | contig 95725 bp, 115 predicted proteins | sample 19_taG_FD_75061 | JGI IMG/M metagenome (GOLD analysis project Ga0098058, IMG submission 75061) | Marine viral communities from the Subarctic Pacific Ocean - 19_ETSP_OMZ_AT15317 metaG | ecosystem: Environmental > Aquatic > Marine > Oceanic | place: Pacific Ocean | collected 2015-01-19 | reverse complement strand
CTTCTACTGGATCAAGGATAACCTTACTAAGTCGGCGAGCATCCCGAGCTTTGGCACGTTCTAAATTCTCCATCAGGATTTCTCCAAAGACTCGACTAATTCACCAACGTTGTCATCCTCGTCCTCATCCTCGTCCTCATCAGGTTCTACCATAATAACCCTAACAGATAATTCAGCATCATGGGTAGAGACCCTTCCTTTCCTAACCAATTCATATATTACATGCAACCAATTAGCCAAACGATGCAAAAGGAACGTCATACACATCCAGTTGACGAATTGGTTGTAAAACAATTCAGGAGTGAATAAAGCGAAGAATCCTGCGGTCCAAACACTGAAGCAATACCCGCAACTAAACAATTTATAAACAGCAACAGTAGTCTGTTGCTTGAAATCATTACGTGGGGTATCTGGAATGGCTCTTTGAGCAAGATTGTTGCGGAACCATAGAAATAGTGGGAACTCAGAAGCAACAATTATTTCTGTCACCGCTTCAGTCGCGATCACTAATATGATGAGTAGTCCAAAGTCAATCACTTGATAATCTGCCTACAGTTAGCATTGCTACATTGTTGTCTCTCACGTCCGCCGATATTTACGAGCATGGTTGGGTAACCACACGATGGGCATCGGGCATGAGGTTCAACACGTTGTCTAGCAATACTTACTGGGCGAGTGGCACGCCGTCTTACACGTTGTACCTTAGCGGCTTTTTGAGGCTTCGCCTTAGACTTAGAAATTTGTTGTGTGCGGAGTTTTCGTCCTTTACCGCCGCCACATCCACCACATGCCATATTTATGCTCGATATTTATCGATACGATTTGCTGGTACAGAGACAGAAGTCCTAGCAATCAGCTTTCTCGATCCGAGCTGTTGTATAGCGGCAGTAGTCTTCACCACTTTAGCGGGTGTAATATGTATCCCTGCTCGATCAATTCTGATTGAAGAATTCTTGCCTCCACATGATTTACAAGTCATTTTGTCCTCCTCTTTAGGTTTGGACGAATATCGATTGCGGATCAACGTTAGTGGCAAAATCTTTCCATCGGCACATAATACAGGGTTCTAGATCAAGTGCCTCCATCACCTTATTCTTAGTAGATGTGGCAATATTGTGTGTGACCGGACCTATCCAACGGTATGCATCGTAAGAGATATGCTGGAACCAGCATTTTCCTCCATAAAAATCAGAAGGATAATTTTTCGAGACCAAGATCTCATTCTCAAAGCACTTGATAGGCACAGCTACCCAATCCCAATTAGGATGTGGCTTGAAAAAGAGTAACGGCCACCGCTTTGCACCGAGCTTCTCTGTTAGGAGTTTAGCGTCGTAATTCACCTGGTGCCACCATTTAGTAAACCTGGCACCATGCGAATTGAGGAATAACCCATCTAGGCTGAAATCCTCACCCTTTTTAGATTCGATGGCGAATAGGATTTTTCCTTCTACTGGGATAATATCCGCAACACCCTCTACGACGGACACATCGTCGCCTCTTCCTTCAACTCGACGCCGCCTAAATTCGACACCCGCCCATTCAGTCAGAAGTTTTTTACAACGCCTTTCGTGGCTTTTCGAGGTGGCTACGTTGCGTTTACCAGTTTTAGAGAATGTCTCTTTCCGCTTCTGGATAATCTTCTCAATAAGTTGATCTTTGGTAAGCTTACCAAGATCACCACGAGCTTTTTCCATCCAATCAGATTTATCCACCATAGTACTTCTTTTCCAACAATTCTTGCCAGTAATGAAGAGCGTAATCTATATCCGCTTTTTTAACACCTTCTTCCTTACGAAGGTAGCGAATTAAGCGTTTCGCCTTCTTAAGTACTTCTTCACAACTCATCTCTTGGCCCATTTCGTGGCTCAAGAGCATGATCCGTTTGGTGGATGACTCCCTGAAATTCATATAAGTGTGACATGTTCGGGTTGTTGGATCAATCAATCACTCAGCGTTTGTGTAGCCATTGCACAAAACCAAGCCACTCCCGACCATCGCTAGGTATCACACTATGGTAAGCTGGCTTTCCTGGAAATTACAGGAATACACCTATTTACAATAGATATTGCCCATTTATGGTGCCGAAAATCCACCAGCTGCTGTCCTACGGTAAGTGATAATTGTATTCTGGTCCATATATTCCAGAACATAATCGTCACTCGCCTCTGCTTCTAAGTATGCCTTCACAGTAGGTTGAGTGGTCGAATTAGGAACAATAGCACTTGAAATGATACGGTGATCATGACCACCCGTCAATTGTTGCTTGAGAGTGACATCCGGGTCCTCCTTACTGAGGACAGCACCGGTCGCATCTACTTTCAAGAAGGCGACTCGAACAACATGAATGCCAATAGCCATTTATATTCTCCTGTTAGCTGGTTCTACCTATTTTTTCTGTCACGCTAATTTCTTAAATGGTGGAACCAGATTAGAGTATTCTTGCATCATACCATTGACTTTATATTTGCGAGTCATCTCGTCAATGTCCTTCTTGGAAAATTCTACCTCTTCCGCTAATCGGCGGTTCACATATAGAGTATTGGCCAGTAATCGTGGGCACATAGCCAGATCAATCAATGCCATATTTAAGCCAAAAATCCTCCGACCCTTGAGTTTCAAAAAATCATCCAACGTCGTAAAATCCGCCAGCATGATTGCACTTTTCTTGGGACCGATGCCATAATATCCATCAATATTATCAGATTTATCTCCAATCAGTGCCTTCTGCATTACCGGATTTACATCTGGCACTTGCACCTCTTCTTGCTTCTGGGGATGGTACACCACAGAGCTAGAGAATCGATATGGGATCTGAATCATGTCACTGTCTGTGGACACGATCACTGTGGGTAGTGGATGCAGAGCAGAAACAGCAGCATAGATGAGATCATCAGCTTCCATTTCTTTCCTAGAATATTGCCGCACTCCCATCTTGGTGAAAAATGCCTGCGACACAGATGTTGTCATAGACAACTCTTCGGAGATATCCTCCGTGTACTTGCTATCATCGCGATCTTTATATGTAGGATAGAGCTTCCTACGCCACACCGTTTGACGTGGAGCATCCCAAAAAACGTGGACAGAAACAGGATCATACCGCCGAATCCAACTCGCCATTTGACGCAGAAAGATGACAAAGTAATGATACTTCACATCGAATCTAGTGTCATGCTTAGTGGCGAAGATCGCTCGGTACAGTGCATTCCTGGCATCCACCAGTAAAGCCGGTTTAGCACTCATACCTATACCCAAAAAGGTCACAGGCGGCCCGAAGGCCGCCTGTGACTAGCATGACTTTAGTCATCATCTTCTAATTGACTAAGCAGTGCGGAGATCTCATTCGATTCTTCCCCACTATCAGCGGTGGCAGCTACCGGCTCCGGCGAGTCAGAGTCAGTGTCGTCAATCGGTGCCTCGTCGGCAAGTGAAGATGATTCGTCGGACGGACCCGGATCTGGGGCATCGTCTGCCGGGCCTGGGTCAATGTGGTCGACAACATCTTCGTCATCGTCCTTTGGCGGCTTCTTATACTCCGTCTTAGTCTTCGTCTTCGTCTTCGTGGGCTTTGTCTCCGACTTGGTTTCGTCGGAATCGAAGCCACCACCACCGTCATCGTCGTCGTCATCACCTTCGACCATGACGCTATAGAGCTTCTTGATCTTCGCCATATCAGGCTCTTCCAGTTTATCCCAGAGGTTATGGCGGAGACGGAGTAGAGTGGCGACACCCTTCTCGTTCAACGATCCATCCTCGTCCTTCACCATTGGCTGGCCAATGCCGCCATTAGCGAGAAAGTGACTGGTGCGATAACTATTCTGCTTTCCTTGCTTGAGGACTTCAAGCTGATAAAGGTAAGCAGCAGACTCATCGAAGAACACACCATGTGCTTCCGGTTCTTCTGGATCCCCGGCGTCGTCCTTCATCAGGGTGGCGGTCCAGTGATCGAACAACGTCTTAGGGGCGTTGTACCACTTGACTTTGCCGCGAAGGTCTTCCGGGTTATGCTTCCAATGTGGAAAGTAGATGTTGACGGCCTGATAGGTCGTCGGCATCCATTGCTTGATAATAGCACGTCGCTTATCTTCGTCCTTCTCCTCCTTAAGCATGTCGAAGCCGAATTTGCACACTGGACATTCCTCGCTGCTCCAGACTCGTGGGCAGGGGTGTGGTCGATCATTGACCCAATGGTTGGCATGCTGAATGTAAAACTGTTCCATATCCTTCAACACTTCCCCGCTCTTGAGCTTGAAGCCCAGTTGGAGAGGTGGCAGTATGAAAAATCGGTACCTGATAGCGGTGGTGCCGTCTTTTGCCTTTGCCGGTTTGAATTCATCCGGATCAGTGTATTTTCCGGCTTGGGATTGCTTGAGCTTTTTGCGGATTGCTTCTACGTCATAAGCCATTTGTCAAACTCCTGAGGTTACCTTAACATCGAAATGAAAAACGCGGGGCCAACCCCCGCTGTGGTCAATAGTATTAGCATCAACTTTTGTCATACTCTTGTCGCTTGGTCGCGAGTAGTGACCGAGCTAATTCTGCCTTCATCTTCAGGGCTTCCATCATATGATAGACCTTGCCGGTATGCATTTGTACTTTAGCAAGTCCCTGATCCAATTTGCCAAGTTCAGGGTCGGCTTCCATAACGATCTTAACCTGATCCCCAGTAAATCGGATATTCTCTTCTCTCGCACTCTCTTGGACTTCCTTCACCGCTTGACCCTTTCGGATTTTGACAGCTCGTTCCAAGACAGAAACGTTCATCCGTAGTTCGGAATAAACTGCGGACCAAAAAGCATAAGCTGCCGGAATATCCTCCATTTGGAATTCGATCATTTCCCGATCGCACATAAGATCGGGTAACATATCCAAGGCTATGACACGTGGTAAACCGGTGTTGGGGTCTTTAACCCGCAGATTCACTTTGAATGCGAACAAACCAGTCCCGAGTAATTCTTCGGGCAGATTCTCGTCCATCCATTTGGGGATTTCACCCCTCTTCGGTATGCTCATTCGGTGGTGGTCCCCACGCTCCCTTTTGGAAGCCTACACTTGGTTGCTTGTTATCTAATACGGCACTCTTTACAGTGCCTGATGTGGTATTACTTGGAGGCCGCGACGCCTGGAAGGCACCCCTATTGAAACTAGGGACCTTCTGCTGCTCGAGCTGCGAAATGAGATTTTCAGCACGAACCGTGTCAGTCGACTTGACATTCTTCCTACGTTTCTTCTCGGCCTGCTTTTTCTTCTTCCGCTTCCGCTCCAGAGATTTCTTCTTGGTCTGCTGCCGAGCCTTCGTCTTGTTTCTTTTGTTGGACATGGGTAATTCCGCTCTCGCGATACTCTCGCATCGTGTGCCATTTCTTCCAGCGTTTACCTACACTCACCTTCAACGGGAACGCAGGATCAGTTTTTAGCACACCCCTGAATGGGTGCAACATGATTTCGGAAACAGTATCTATCGCTGACTTGATACCACGAGATGTGGGATGGGCAGATATGACTAACGAGTCATGGATTTCAGTAATCAGACACTGCGGAATCACTTCCCAAATCCGCCTGATCGACAATTGCATAGCATGAGCAACAGATCCTTGCATCACCCCATTAAGGACCGCCAAATCATTCTTTGCCTGAGCCCTACGGAATCTACGTTTCAGCAATGTCTCAAGATACCCATTATCACGCGACAAAGTCTGCTTACACCGCCCAATCCAATCACCAAGTTGTGGGTAGACAGATGAGAGAGCGGCACTAGTAAAGTCCATTGAGTTAATCGACTTCAGCAGATATGTCTTACATTCATCCCTAGTCAACAAATCAGTCGTCGCCCCCTTATTTAACTCCTCCATCATAACCATATATGGATCAGACGATTCAAAAGCAACCTGAAGGTTCTCATCCTGGGATAGTAATGACGCCACGCGAATATCAGCACAAATCCAATCAAAATGAATCAAAATCGAATCATCCGGCATAGCTGTAGATCGAATTTTATCATTATTAGAGTATCCCTGAATATTGAATTTAGTAGTCTTGCTGCGTCCAGAAAACGTCTTCTGCGACCAAACCGGCTTTTCAAGTCCGTAGTTAACCAACAGCCCCTTATCCTCTAAATCCTGGTAGACCACAGCAGCATTGGCCATAACACGCTGATATTCCCGAGTCGGTGCTCCAACCATTTTGGCCAAGATTTTACGGACCAAAGCATGATCACTTTGCTTCTTCCCAGTTGATCTAACATCAGGAAGATGAAGATCATAAATGTTATAATGAGTAGTGTCCCGTGGTATATTAAAAGCCTGAATATGGCTTTTAAAGTCAGATAAAACAACTGGGCGGCCCTGAGTATTAGCCAACAAGATTAAATTTCGAATAATCTTGGTTTGTTTAAAGAGATCGGCGATAGATTTACGATCGCCAGCACGATACAACTCTGCCAAAACCACTTGACCACCGTCAAAAATTCCGGTGCATCTGGGGAGTCTAGTAACGTGATCAAATAATGTGTAAACATAAAGATTGCTCATCATAGCCTCGACACCTATCAACACAGGCAAACAAGGCCGTGTCAGAAATCAATTGGTTTTCTCACTATCCACGAATTCGTCCCACGACCTGGTAGCTCAGATGTATAGTGAGCCTCTAATCTGACTTCCGACAAGAATTCATTGAGTGCTTCACGCGGTGCCATCGTACTTGTTATCACCCCGTTTTCTTGCACTACCTTATGGAATATATGACCACAAAATAAACCGCCATTTTTCACCTTTGGCCACCAGGTATCGATTCCCTCTTTGACACTTACCCGATCATGACCTATATCATAATAAACAAAATCTAGGGAACCATTTGGGATGAGACCAGCTGCCGTCTGGTGGTCTAGACGTAGAATTACACTCCGCCCAAGATATGGAAACAACTTGAGAGAAGCGGAGATATAGTCGCTGATATTTTCTGTCTCGGACTTACTGGGGTGGCACCAGAAGTCTACTGAGTACAGGAGTGATAACTCAGATTTGGCTAATAAATATGTTGAGTAGTCGGCATGTTTAACACCAACTTCCGCACCATAACCAACTAGACCTAAAGCGGTGAGTAATTTGGGTATATCACGACGATGAGTGACTACAGAGAGGAGTTGATCATAATCCATCACTCTTCTTCAGCTGGAGTCGAGGTAGCTTTATCTATCTCTTTTCCCAAATGCGGTCCCGGAGTGGTCAGATAATGCTTCCTCTTAGGGTCGTATTGACCTTCTTTCTTCAATTGCTGATCGATATGATCAACTTCCCCATCTACCCGATATGGGGCATATGGATCATCGTTAGCCAGTTTATGCCTATTCATGTCCCGTTTGGCACCAGCTCGATCAAGCCATCCATACCCCTTTGTATACCCATAAATCTGGGCACCATAGAAACTTTTTTCACAGTTGTGGCCATGGCATCTAGGGCATTCGGTTGCCTCATGCAATTCTTCTTCTGTCGGTTGCATCGCGTGCGAGGTCTCGAACAGCACCAATTCTTCGTAAATCTCAATAGGAAACTCGGATTCCCCATTGCTATTCACCACTAGATGGTCAGCGTATTGTTCGCGTGCGGCTTTCTCGCAGTCAAAACAGTGGTAATTGTAGTTCGCCATCAGTCACCTTTATAACGCTCCCACGGCAACTGCTTATGCAATTTGCAGAGAACATTTCGTTCAGAAACGAGTACGATTTTGTGTCCTGCGTAGGGAGGGCTGTCGGAGGCGATTTGGGCGACGATGTTCTTTCCGAACATTACCACATCACCTACTGATAATTGCGGTGGTAACCGGCCACCAGCATTATCAGAAACACCAGGTCCTACACCCACTACCAAACCTTCGAACTTATACTTAGAGTCCGAGTCTGGTACGACAATACTCCCCATATCCACTTCAAATTGGAGGATAGCCACGAAATCATTCAGACACTGAACTTCGCGGACTTGGATAGGGCCATCTTGCTCTGCCATAACAGTAGCCAATCCTTCCGGGACTTCTGGACTTCTCCCGGCTTTTTCCTCTTTCTGCAGCTTCTCGCTCTTTGGTGTCGCCATAATTGGTCTCCATTTATCTCTTTGAGTGACCTGCTATTTACTCTCAGAGACCTTAGTCTCAGCGAAGTGGGTTATTGGTGTTTCCGGATTCTCGACGAACAATACTTTTGTCTTTCTCTTCGGGACGGCTGGGGAGGTACCACCAACTTTGACCTGTTGGCCTGACCCATCGGCACACAAGGTGAATCCTCCCCGCTGGATGGTTTCAGCCAATGTTGGCGACACGTCCACGTCCACTATTACTCTAAGTTTCATGTTTCTTCTCTAACAAGCATGTTGTTGTAATTGATGGTGCAGTTCACAGTTTCATGCTTAGGTCCATTACGATTTTTGGCGATAAACATGCTCAATCTTGGAAGAGGCGTTGCCTGTCGTTGTGATTCAGATTGATTAAGACTAACCACATAATCCAATGAGAATTGCTTGGCAAAACTCTCCGCAGCCTTAGTCAAATCAGCTACACCTTCACCGGACGCACCACTACGGTTAGTTTGCGTCGCGGTGAAGACTAAAACATTCTCATTCTTCGCAAGACCTCGAATCTCATTTGCGACATGTTTTTGCCGTGTGTAGTCATCCTTGTTCAAAGCAGGGTGACGGCTCATCATCAAATCCATGTAGTCTAAGATGACTACATCCGGCCTGAACCCATCGGTTCGCCGAAGATTATCTAATAGAGCATAAACATGGCTCACACTACATTCATCAGGTGGCCATTCGAAGATAGCGAATCTCTTGTTATACGTCTGTTTCATTTGGGCGATAATACGCTCGATATAATTACGTTTTTCAGGTATCTCATCGAGACGCACATCAGTAGCTGCACCCAAACACCGCATCGCAGTTTTGATCGTATCCAGTTCGAAAGTAATCAACAGGACATCCTGTCCCGGTTTACCATTCTTGCCAATACCCTTTAAAGACGAGATAGCATTATTGCAGAGGACAATAGACTTACCAACGTTCGTCGCCGCCAACCAGCATACCACTTCTTTAGTAGATGGACCGCCATTATTCAGTTTACGGTCAAGACTCGGAAATCCGGTGGTCTTATGGTCAATAACATCTGGCTCAAACAAAATCTCGTAATTATCTAGAAACCAAAATGCCTGCTGCCCAACATCAGCGATACGATTAGCACTCTCAACTATAGATTCCAGTTCTTCATAATCCCCTCTAGCATAAGCTTCCTGTGCCTCTTCACTATAAATCAACCCATACGCCCTATCCTGTGCCCACCGTAATAAGGTATCCTTAATGATCGGTACCTCACGGGGATCAGATGGACGATCCACCAGCTCCAAAATTCGCTGCCATGGATCGTCCTCGGTCAGAGAGGCAACCATCTTGTCCCGTAACAAAGGGCGTGGCGGTACAACATTGTGTTTCTCAAAAGAATTGAGAATCTCTGCTATCACCCACCGGCATTCAAGACTACCAAACATCTCTGGCTTCATAAATCTCCCAACCGAAGTAAAGAACTCCGGATGATCGAGAGCCAGTGATATTATCGCCTCTTCTTGATATGGCCCAAAAGGTTTGATCTCATCTGAATCTTCAGTCAAGTCTTGGAGCTTCGATAACGTAGACATTAGGTTCCCGCTGTAGGCTCAATACAAATACTCGCCCGTTGTGCCTGAATCTGAGCCAGCTGCCGGGCAGCATTAGCTTCAGCTAAAGACAGGGCGTCACACAAAGGCACGAAATCGCTTTCTGTGAAATACAAGATCATGCCCGCTACCGCAGTAATGCGATCCCCATGGTGCGATACAGCAGTAGGTTGCGGAGCCTTAGCAGAAATAGAGTATATCCAAGTCCCATTAGCACGACTAATACCACTGACACGAACGGCTTCCAAGAAACCGAGGGCAGCCGATTCCTTCAGGTATACTACCTCATTAATATCATAGAGTGGTGATTCAATCGCCATCGTTTAGTGCCTCCGAGATATTCTCAATTACCGCATCATGTTCGGACTGCGAGATCAAGGTACCAGCAGCTCTGGCCTTCGCTTTCTTCTTCTCGATCTCCGCATAGAGTCCATTGTAGATTTGGTTCCTGAGATCATCGGCGAGTGCCACATCTAACCTCAACTTATCGTAGGCGTTCGCCATCCCATTGCCAAGTGTCTCCTTACCAAAATTGACAAAATGCCCCTTCTTGGTCAAGATGCCAGAATCCAACCCCACTTTCACTAACGACTCGATCGTATCAATTCCAGATACGGGGTCACCACTATAAATCTTGAACTCAAACTCACGGAAGGGCTGCCCAATCTTGGTCTTGATGAATTTGCACTTCGGGCTGAATCCGATAACCTTATTATCATCCTTAACCTTAGAACCCTTCGTCAAGTCCATGCGTGCAGAAGTATAATGTCTCAGTGCCCTGCCGCCGGGAGTAGTTTCGGGATTCCCGAACATAACCCCAATCTTCTCGCGGATTTGATTGATGAAAATGATAGTACACTTATTCTTCGCCGATGCGGCATGGATTTTCCGCATCGATTGACTCATCAAGCGAGCCAAGGCACCAATCTGGACATCACCAATTTCACCATCGATTTCGCATTGTGGTGTCAAGGCCGCAACAGAATCGAGAATAACTAGATCCACCAATCCACTATCAGCAACACGTTGGACTAACTTTAGTGCCTCATCACCACTATTAGGCTGGGAGAACAATAGAGTCTCCCAATTCACCCCACATGATTGTGCCCAATCCGGGTCCACCGCGTGTTCCACGTCAATGAAGGCGGCCACACCACTCCGGTCTTTGTCCTCGAAATAATGCCGCTGACAAGCTGCCGCAAGATGGTGGCATAGAGTAGTCTTGCCACAGCTCTCTACCCCAAAGATCTCGAGAATCCTACCGCGAGGAATACCCCCAACACCAATCTCACGATCCAATTGGGCAATACCAGAAGGCCAGACCTCCACATCGACAATAGCATCCTGACCCATAATTAATGTGCCAGCACCATATTCCTTATCACATTGGGCACGTAGCTCATTGAGATCCTTGGGCTTTGGGGCCACCTTCTTCTTCTCTTTCGCCACGTGATAATCTCCCAAGTCGACTTGTGATCTTTTCTAATGTATAGCCAGCAATTTTTAACACGTCAGCAGCGGGGATACGGATCGTAACATTGTTCTTCACGACCAACAAATGATCTTCGGCCACAATCGCAGCCACCGACCATATCCCACCAGGTTGTGCTTCAGAGGTAGATGGAGCAGATAAATAATCGACATTTTTAGTAGTCATCAGCCTGACCTGATCGAACCTACCAATTTTCGTTTGTTGTTGTTCCGCCATACAGTCACTCTTCGTTCAAAATTACCAATGGATTTCTCGGAGGATAAAAATGGCACTGAATAAGAATGAAAAGCTTGTCCTGGAGGCCATCGATTCGATGCTCCAGCAGGACGCCAAACTAGGTTTGGTCATCCACGACAAGCAGCACGAAGAAACCGGTGCGGCCGAACGTGGATATGAATATCTACATGGCCAAATCGACGATATGTTCCAGGTCAAGGCCGCCGAACTAGTACACGCAGAAAGCGTTTGCCAAGCATTCCGCTCAGTGCATAATTATAAGTATGTCGACGATCCATCCTTCGGCACCGCTATGGAAAAGCAAATGGTGGCCCAAGCAGTGCCAGCCGCCGAACGCACCAAAGCCACCGACTTCGTCCCAGCCATTATCAAAGAGCTGAAGACCGAACAAAAAGAATGGCAAGAGAAGGATTTCGGATTCAACCCAGCATTAAACGAAATCCGCGAAGCCAGCAAGCCCGAACAACCGATGGACTTCAATATCGAAGAAGTCGATGGCTGGCCCACTGACTCAAATGTCGATTGGGATCCGGGCAACGCAAGTCCTGACCGGACTCCCAGTGACTAATGAAACTCTTCCAGATCTCTGAATCTGATTACGACGGACTCGAAGATGCCGATGAGTTCGCATCTAACTGTAATTATTGCGGCGAGCTCTATGAACAAACCAATATACCGTGTATTGGTGGGTGTGGCAAAGAAGTACCACTAGATATCTGTGCTCAATGTGCGGGACGTCACGAGGATCGCGAATCATATTCTTTTAACGCACAAAGATGGTGTCCAAATTGCTGGGGCAGTAGACATTGGGCAAAACCAGTATCTGAATCTGATTACGACGGACTCGAAGATGCCGATGAGTTCGGCGAACCTTCTCTAGGTCCGTGCTATGGCTGCAGAATGGATGTCCCAGAAGACAGCGTCGGCCCTTGGGTATGTGACAGATGCGATATCGCTGTCCACTTCAGTTGTGCGATGCCGACCCAAAAAGACATTCACCAATACGACAGCCAACGGGAAGGAATCACATCGACCGGCTGGTACTACCGCCCAGAACCAGGGCAATATTTTCGCCAAAATCACAATGTTCTCCAGGGTCAGCGAGTACTAGCTGCCACTCGATGCTACGACGTCTACACTTGCCCAAATTGTGCCAAAACTGGGAACTTAACGGAATCGTCTGATTACGACGGTCTCGAGGACGCGGACGAATTCGAGAAGGACTACGAGATAGAATGGAGATCGGTTTACCAATTCACCATAGCATGCGACCAAGTCACACTCCTGATTGACGTCAATAGTCCCCAACGGTGGGATGTGATGTTCGGTGAGAACATCATAGATGATTTCGACCTCAGCTTCATCCAGGAGCTTGCCACCTGGTTAGGAGTCCAATTCTATCATCAGACGTCGTATGAGAAGTTGACCGAAATGATTAAAGATAAGGTCTACCTCAGAGCGTACAAAGATAATAGGTGGCGCTGGCCTCCGCAATGGGGCCGCCTCTGGGAACCTCCTCAAGGTTTCCCACCAAAAGAACCACCTGATTGGTATTATTAATGGACACTAACCCCGTCAAATGGCCAAATTAGCGTGAAATTGCGGCAAATCAACGAAAACCTGATCATGCAGCAAGTCCGGGGGCAACTACTCAGGTCTGGGCCGTTCGCCGCACGTCCATTCGTCACATCCAACCAACTCTATGATTCATCTAGAGGGATGGATTCTGGTACCAGGGTATCTAGTGGCACTTATCTCCCAACCGGGGTGCCGCAAAAACCACGACACCGCCAATACCTCGGTATGGAAGCAAGACCAGGGACGATCAGACTCTAACCAGAGTCAACGCCAGAATTAACAGATTTTCCAGCTCTCTTGCCTTTACCACTGCTGGAAGTCTTCCCATATGTCTTGGGTCGTTTTTTATCGCAGTCCGGGCAAATCCGGTGTTGTGATTTTGGCCTATCTGATAAGAAAGTTTTCCCACATCCAGGGCCTAAGCACGTCCTTGGCGTCATAATACTATCCATCAATAAGTAGAAATAATCCCTGCTCCCCCACATTTGGGGCACTCTATAATTTTACCAGCATTATTAATTGACCCCTCACCCCTACACATTCCGCAGTTAACGGTCGTATTCGAATATCCCGACCTTGCGAAATCTGGTACTTTGTCATGCATCGAGTCGTCGGCCATTTTCTTAAACCGACTTTGTAATTTTTGGTCGTCCTCTGCCTTAGTGATCTTAATACGTGTGGTACCAGTACCATCTACTCGTTTCTCAGGGATGGCCATAGGCATACCCTCACGCCCCTCAGCCAATCCCATTTTCGCCTTGCCCTTCAGGATTTCTTCGGACAGAATATCCTCTTGCCCAATTACTTGATGAGAAGTGTGGGAAGCAACAGCACCCATATCAGTGGATCCACCAACAGATGTCATTCCAGGTCTACTGTCAATAAGACCAGTCTCAATAACATCATCCCCGCCCATATCCTCCAATACTGGATTTTGAGCTACTGGAGTAGGGGAGGCCGGGGTAGGCTGGGTAGGTTGGGTAGCAGCAACGGTAAGGCCACTGTCAGTCTGACTCAGATCCAAACCAAGTGCTTTAGCTTGTGCTAGGACTTCCTCAATCTTCCTCTGTTTATCAAGATGTGCAGCCTTGGCCGTTTTGATAGATGCTTCTTCTGCATGTTCATCGCAGATATCCACAGTGATCCGATTACCATCCTCCAAAGTGACGGTAAGCTGCGTATTAAGATTTTCTACTTTATCACAGTAGACACATTGAGCCATCTTTAAATTCCTTAAGAGTATTTCTTATCGAAAACACTCTGGACATTGATGTTGTTTCTTCCGTGTTGGTACATAAACCACACTTGCACATTCATCCATATTAGGTAATACACATGGCAACAAAAGTATCTATCATCGACGTAACTCTAGGAGCACGGGTAGAAGACATTATCTCCGAAAACGTAGTGAGCTTAACCGGCAAAGCCCGCCAAGAGTTAGATACCGCCATAGAAGAACGGAAGAAAGTAGACGAAGTCAAAAACAAACGTGCTGCAGCCAAAAAAGAAAGTGACGACAAAGTCACTAATGCAATGGGACAAGTATATGAACTACTAGAGAAAGCCGGTGAAGATGGAGTCATTGTAGATGACATCATGGCTATTATCCAGGAATTTGTCCCCAACACCTCAGCATTCACACTCAGGATGAAAAAGATCTTGAAAGATAAGGGGCATCCATTCAGAATCGCCCGCAAAAAACGGAATAAAAAGGCAGTCTACACCTTCGAGCCGTTCAATCAAGTGGAAATTCTTCCGGATCCCAATCCCACAACTCCAGAAGATTAAGACACTCGAGGCAATTAATCAAATCAATAATTGTCTTCTTACCACAATTTGGTATCGCCATTATCTCAAAGCACGATACCTGTAATAATTGTCCAACGAACAGAATTCCCTTATGTGTCTCCAAGGCATTAGCAGCCCTAGCTGAAACACCTAATTGGCGGAGTGCCTGTTCTTTCTTCTCCGCCAATGACAACTTGTTGATTTCTCTGAAATCGACCCTGGAATTCATCCCATCTACTTGTGAAACCTGCTGGGCTATTTTCCTCCCATATACTTTCAATTCTGATTCACTGTATACTTCTGGTGGATCCTGATCTATCACGTCTTTGAAGTTCCTTTACAAGACCGCACATCACTTGGATCTGTGATGCAAAGGCTTCCCGTCTGGTGCCATCGCGAAAATTCACTGGTGATGGATGATAAATCGCAAAAACAGGAGCATTATTATAAACAGAACTTTTAGTAATCTTCTTTAGGCCATTCTTAAATTCAGTCTCGGGACATAATTGTGAAAAAGCAACTGCACCGAGGGCAATAACAAGGCGTGGTTTTATCAGATTTATCTCCATCTGCAGGAATGATTCACACCTCTTCTTATGTTTATCCGTGGGTTTAGTATTACTAATCGTAAAACATCGGACAGTGTTGCAGATATAAAAATCATTCCTCGACAAACCATGAGGGGCAATTGCCTTATCGAAATTAGCCCCAGCCGCTCCAACAAATGGCTCTCGCTTCTCAAGCTCGTTCCAACCTGGATTCTGGCCAACCACCATATATCTAGTGGGATTTAGATTACTAAAGACATGTGGATCACGAACGGTATTATTCTTCACAGCCTCCTTCAAGCCCAGCTCACACATCGAACAGGCAACGCATGCGACATCCAACTGTCGCAACATGCGTAACTTACGGTCATAAAGCTTTTCAGGCTGTATTGATTGCATAATACTCACAAATACTGGCTTGAATGACTTCGCAGGAGCAGTACTCTTACTGAGCCAGAACCAATCAAAATTTTCCAACTCTTTGAACGAATGATTGATATTCATCAATCGTATCAATCCCTGTTGTTTTAATATCTCTCTCTAGTACCCGTATCTTGAACCCACTCTGTAACCATTGTAATTGCTCCAAGGATTCGCTACCCAAAGTGGTAGGTTCCATACTGCTTAGAGCAAGCAAGAATTCCCGTCGATACGCATATACACCAATATGCTTCAAAGGCCAAACATTATCAGCACTCCCAGCCCCATACGGAATAGCACACCTACTGAAGTACATCGCATCACCATCATGGTTTAACACCGTTTTAACAACACTATACGACTTGTAGTCGAGACTATTAGCAGGTGCAGCTAGAGTGGCCACATCCACAACAGAATCATCCTGGAGAACTTGAATCAAAGAGTCCAGATGTTCACCAGACAGCTCCGGTTCATCACCTTGGAGATTCACCACAATATTATCTGGCATAACGCAATTCTCAGTAACCCAAGCCACTCTCTCAGAACCAGAAAAGCATTTAGGGGTCAATGCAGTAATAATATCACTGGGGACAACATCCAGGATCCCTTGATCCTCAGACGCCACAATAATTTTATTAGCTAATTTCGACTCCCTGGCCCTATCGATGGTATGGTGGAGAAGAGATTTACCAGTCTCAGCAAGCAACAGCTTATTAGGCAGACGGGTAGAAGCGAGACGAGCCGGTATGATTATTATTGCCACAATTATATAATCTTTCTCTTTTTCGGCGGCAAACTAACAGCTCGTTCAGGATCTCAACCAAGTTTTACCTCTTTGGATTTGCCGCCAGGTTTAGCACCACGCTGTGAATATTTCAATATCCTAATCATACACGAGCCAACATCCATACACCAATCCCACTGGGCTGAACTACCAACACTAAAAATCCCACGCTGTTCTACAGCGTCGATCTTCGGGATTGGCCCCATTGGAATAGCACCATCGATAGAGGTGCCATCTAGAATATCAAATTTCTTGATAAAACTCATAAAGTAAATCCCAGGATTTGGGATTTCTTCATGGCAGTAAATCAAGTACCTGCCGGGAGATACATTCGTCGATTTGAAAAAGCTGAAAATCGGATCGGAGACCATCACCTGGTTTATGCCCTCAAAATCCAAATCCTCCGTCTGGATGTGCAGATAGTGCACAGTTTTAGACGGAAGGGTGGTCTCTTGCTTCATCAGGCGTAATAATGCATCAAGTGGGATAGTACTGACCGCGTTGTCAAAATCCCGTCGCACCCCATTCTGAATGAAATAATGATCTCCAATTTCTGTCACTTCACCCTTCGTAACCTCTTCCCTGAGTTCGTCGATATAAATCGATTGGAGTTGTTCGTAGAGTTGGTTGATACGAATATCGTAAACAAACAGACTCATCCTATTTATCATATAAGGTTCGGTCTGTGGGGGAATTTGGGACCCGAATATCTTGTAGGCCCAGTCATTAAAGACACCAGAGTCCCACTCTCTGAGAAGTTCGCCACCAACGGACCAAGCCCTAGTATAAATAAACCGCTGGGGAGCCATATCCTTCATCAAATCCTTGATGAAGGGATCGAGTTGGTCGTCACAGATTATGAAGTTATCATCTAAAGCAGGGTTGAAACTAAAGAATCGACTTCTATAAAATGGTATGACAGTCCAGGAATCACCTAAAATGATTCTGGCAAGTAATCCCACAATCCCTGATCCAAAGATTACATTCATTCATCATCAACCAGATCGTCGAGGTCTTTTTCCTCTGACATCCCTTCGGCTGGTTCCAGCTTAGGGATAGGTCTGTCTTCTGTGGCCAACGAAGGTGTCTCCTGTACCTCCGGTGGAGCTCCAGCAGATTCAGACGGCTGAGGAGGGGCGTCGCCCTTAGACTTTTTCGTAGCCTTTTTCGTAGCCTTTTTCGTAGCCTTTTTCGTAGCCTTTTTCTTGGTCTTCTTGGCAGCCTTTTTCTTGGTCTTCTTCGGCTCCTCGACCACTGATTCCTCAGACGGCTCTTTCGGTTGCTCAATAGCGAGCGATTCGTCATTCAGATCGGTCTCAGAATCATCTTCCAATAGGGCACTGGTTGAATGTGAAGCACCATCAGCACCATCAGCACCATCAACCATCGCCAAACGATCAGCAACCGTCTCCTCCGGATCGTCAACGATAACTTGTTCATTAGGATCATGCAGCAAAGGATCTAACTGAAAGCTCTCAATCCTACCCGCATCCAACGGATTCATGAATGCATTTACCGGAGGATCGATGCTGGGGCTGCAATTCGGACAGACCCAATCAATCACTGGAAACGGGGGTTCTGGTAATTGAATATTCTCCACATTGATACCCTGGCCACACTGTGGACACACCGTAGAAATATGTGTTGGTTTGACATAATTGCCAAACTCATTCTGCATCGTCTGGTTGTTAGCTGGTTGTGAATCGAATTCATATGGTCGCCCATCGATCTCAACGCCCTCAATGCGGACAACGATTAAATCATAGGGATTATACTCTGCCATCATATTCTCCTTGGGTGTGGATATTTACGCTAAGACCAACTTGAGCCCTAATTGTTATTTGTACTCAATGATTGGTCACGGTCAGCAATTGCGGTGATCGATACGATGTGTTTCAGGACGTGCTACCCAATTACGACGGCATGGGCTTAAACTCCGAAAATTCAAACCGAATTATAAGTACCTTCCGGAGCATCGCGTCTAAAATTCTCTCTCAACTTGTTGTCGCCCACTGCCCCGCAACCTTTCTCATTTGCTCCGCTTTCTCACGAAGCATGTCCATAGCTCCTTCACACATGTTCAACTCGACAAAGCGATCCTGCTGATCAATAACAGCGGGCCTGATAAAATCCGTTCCCTGACACTTCGAACACACCTTATCATTGTCGAACGTCTTGTGCTGACACTTAGTGCAAATATTTGGCTGCCCCGTCATCCTGACAGACACGCTAGCGACTGCCACATGATAATAATTATATGTGCCAGTGAATTTGTTCCCACTAAGTTCGCAAACCGTGAATGCACCCTTCTTATCCATCGATTGCCCATAATTATGAATTATCCCCTTCTTGAACTTGTCAAAACAAGAAGTGCAGATATCCAAAGAAAACACCGTCTGGGTGTGAAATATCTGATTCAACGCCGGACGAATACTATTCATCACAGACACAGGACGAAAATCCCATGAATAGTACGTAAAATCATTCTTGTACTGAGTACCACAATGATCGCAAACAATACCTGTTCTATCACTGGTTTGCACGATTGCCCTCCTGTAGCACAGTCCAAGGCGAATACCGAAAAGAATTCGTCAGCTCGTTTGCGGATCAATCCCAACACCCATCTAAAAGACGACCCGCATAATCGTCCGCCAACGCCGCCAAATGAGGATTAGTGAACTCATATTTGGTCACATCCCCACCGTCGTGCACATCACGCTCTGAGTCTAGGTCCATAATTTTCTTACAGACCACACCCACAGACACCTCGTCACGCATCATCAAGTAGAGGAAGGCCGTCAATTTCTCTTTGACGTTCACGCCAATTTTTCGGGAGGAGTTTGACAAGGATCTGGTTCCTCTTCATAGTAAAAGTACCACGCATCTCGTCATAATCAACACATGCCTGAACACCAGTACCGACCACCAAGCTATTCGCAGCCTGCATCGCCAATTCATTGCTGAAAAGAAGAATCAAGGCACTTTGCATCCCATCACTCACAATCAGCCTAGCATACTCCTTCTTTGTCTTTGTCTCAGCAAATTGCAAATCAGTAATCACCACCTCCAACTTGGGATCACCACCATTCTTGCTAACCTCCTTAGCCGCCTCAATATTACAATCGCCCTGAATATCATACAGATCCAAGGGAGAGTGCAGATAATATCCAAGATATTGTTTCTCAAACTCCAAAGTCTCCTCCAGGGAGAACAACTTGTCAGCATATAAAGCCATCACTCGCTCACGCCGATCATCAGGCTTCGGCTTCCAATTCTGGATCTTATTCGGAATCTTGCGGCGATTGGGGAATTGGGCTTTATATTCAGACGTCTGCCTCTGCCGTTCTTCCTCCACAGCATCTTCATCCCATTTGTCCTCATCCAACAACCGTTGCCGGACCTGTTTCCGCAACTGAGTGATATCCTTACCACTGCAATATTTATACTGATACCACATCCAAGTGGCATAACTGTTCTCATGACCTTCCAAAGTACCAAAAGCACCAAGCTTGATAAAACGCTCCATCACCACCTTGCTCTTAGCACCTTTCTTCTCAATGAAATCGTCGATATCCAAGAACTCACCACGACCAACAAACAACCCAGCCGCAGCCTCCCCGATCCCCTTGATACCAATCATCCCCTGGTTGACCTTATCACCAGTAGCCGTAAAGTCCGTAGTGAGATTATGCACATTAATCGTGTCGAATACGACACTAGTGGCCCTCTCCTCCGGTTGGTACGTGCCCTGGTAAGTGATATCCGTTGCCTCCCACTTCTCAGCTCTAGCAATACCCATATACCGAATCAATTTAAGTGGATGACAATCACTCATAACCGCCGCCCACCACTCTGGGGCGAAATGAGCTTTCAGCCACAGGCATCTATGTGCCACCAGACAGTAAGAAACAGCGTGCGAATTCTTATGAACAGCATTAGAATTCCCAGTTATATAATTATGTTGGGCACTCTCCATTTCTGGAGAGAAAGTCTTCTGAACACCAAGAGATCGAATAGATTTAATTTTCATGACTTCACTAACTTATAGTGGCCAGCGTCCCAGATTCTACGGTATCCATTCATAAACATATTTTCAGCTTCTGTCAGGCTACCATCAAAAAGATTTAGCATTTTGTTTAACTTATGCTTTTGGAATTTCATCCTGTTAAACAATTTATTGTTTCGCCAATAGTAATATCCAGGCTTAGTAGTAGAAATCTTTTTAAATCCAACTGCCAGATACCCATTAGCGGTTGAGTATCTTCTGTCAGCATATGTCATAAATGAACCAATTCTGGAAGCAGCCAACATTTTAGACAACCCTCCAACAACACACACCCCAATTTGGCTACAAAATCGGATGACTTCAAAAAATCCATCATTGGTTTGTTTGAATGAAACAACAGAAATCAACGATCCACCAATTTCTAAGCCATAATACAATTCAGCATACCTGCCACCAGCAATATGGTTTTCATCGCAAAATTGATTTGCAGTTTTCCCATCCAATTCAACAGCTGTACAATTCCTAGCATAAATCCTTTCTGATGATCCACCCAATCGGTGTAAAATCATTGACTTCACAAGTTCTTTCTTAGCACCCCACTCAACATCAAAAAGCTGCATTAAAACAACATTGTTTTGTATAGCAACATCAGCCTTGCGAGAATGCCTAGCTCTTTGAGATGCAGATTCAACAACATCAAAAGAATGCCAAAACCCACCATGATACTCTATAGCAAAATTGCGATTAGGTACCAAAATATCCAATTCAAGACCGTCGAGCCTCTTTCTATCATTCATAGAAACATCGTATCCACATCCCTCAAGCCATTCGGCTATTTCTTGTTGGGGCTTGGACACTTTAATTTCTAAAGAACATCGCGGGCATCCGTTACCATAAAAAATATGGTGACTCGGACGCTGCAAAAATTCTCCATGTTTCTCACAAACGATAGCAACCTTTGTTTTAATATTCCTATAGTCAACAAGATGATATTGATATTTGTCGCCATGTTCTCTAGCAGCGGCTTTTAAAAACTGCTCCAAAGACCATGATTTAGATGATCGATAATCCAGATCACGCCAATACTTTTTCCTAGCTGATTTCACACTGTTTGAGTACTGTGGATCTTTGAATTTTTCACTTATAACACGAGACATTTTCTCTTTAAATTCTTTGGATTCAGAAAGATGAAGACTGTTAGCCGCCATCTTGGCACGATACTCATCATCAGACCACAGCTTTTTAGATCGTTCGGAAGCACCTGCGATTATTAAAGATTTAGAATTAATAGAGTTATTCCGATGCATTTCTTTATATGCAGGCGTTGTCTTCAAACAAGATGCACAATAATACCCATCAAGACCAATCGACAAATGAGTATTGGTAGACTTTATTAAATCGCGAAACACTACTGACAAAGTATTGTTGCATTGAGAACAACAAACTGTAACTCTGTCTCTAACTCTGGGTTTTTGATCCACAGAGACCAACCGAAGCTTCGGCGATTTCCAGTCCTTGCTCGATAATTTCACGCACTTCATGGTATTCTCCATCGCCACACAAAAATTTGTGGCCCATAGTCACTGTTTCTTTATCCCCATTATCAAATTCAATTTCAAACACTTCAAGCTCACCGCTGTAATGAATGTCGACACATTTATCAACAACAACCTCGTCAACATATGACGGTAATGATGGAGATCTGTTTGACTCATACCATTCTTCGACTGTTAATGATTCTCCGGTTATCGCATCAACAAGCGGTGTATCTTTGTTAAGGCATCGGTTGAATGCATATCTACCAAACGTCTCCATTTTGGGCCACCACATCTCCGCCTCGCGAGCACCAAGAACCCGCGTAGCACCAACAATCCACTGCTCACGAATAGGCTTCAATTTGTGGACCCACTTCTTAGCAACAGCTTTCCGTGCCTCCTGAGCCTGGGGAGCAGTAAATCCAGCGACTATTTGCCAAATAGCCTGTAATTGCTCCTGATATACAATCACACCATACGTCGATTCAAGAACCCTGAGAATATCTGGATGTAATTTCTTCTTCCACGACCCATACATGTCGTCACGGTTCTCAACAGCCTCAGGAATCGATGCCATCGGACCAGGGTGTCCCATAGCATTAAACAGCATTAAGTCCTCAAAATTCCGGACGCCGTTCGCCAAAGTGCTTTTAGCCAAATCCGTGTCGAACTGGAAGACACCATCGGTCTTCTGGTCATTGGCCAAGCTGAGAACATGTTTATCATTCAATTCGATATAGTGCTTATTACCCTGTGGGTCATAATAATGGCCAGCCCTGTTCTTACTTGGATCAATATCATCCCATCCATCCATAGCCGGTGGGAGTTCTTGGCCGTGGTCCGATTCTAGTTCGATCTTCTTGCCAAACGAAATACCACGATTCTGTTCAATCAGACGGCAACATTCGAAGATGTACTTGAGGGTCTTGAGACCAAGGATATCCCACTTGATATATCCAAATTTGGACAATTGGGTATTCCGACCCTCGGACCACATACTGACCCAATAATCCTTCTTGCCACCCTTAGCTAATGGAATATTTCCAAATAAGGTACGGTCCGCAATAATCAGAGCACCAGCATGCATACCCATATTCCGGACTCGGCCGATGATTTGGACAGCATAGTTTATGACATCTGGATACTTTATAGCGAAATTTCGTAACAATTCGTGTTCTTGGAGGAGTTTCCCTATTGTCGGCCCGTCTGTTGCCTCTGAATCACAATCCGGGCATTTGGTTCTGTTATGGGATACATTGCATTCGATCTCTTCGCCGTCGCGGTTCTTGGGTCTACCTTTACAATTAGAGTAGCCGCCATCTTTAAGATCATCCACATCATCCGGTAGATTGGTAGTGAGATCATACGCTTCCGCTTTATCGACTTTGGCTGTAGCAGTACAAACGTCGATAATTGCCGATCTCAACTTATAAGTCTGCCATGTACCGACCGAGCACACCGGGCCATACCCGTCAGTGATGTTCATACCATATTTCTTGGCGGCATACTCCTTGATCGGATCACGAGCTTCTGGCAGACAGTCCAGATCGATATCTGGCATATCTGGGTCTTTGATGAAATCGGATGGCACGTGGCCTTTGGAATCTTTATACTTGACTACTTCAGAGGCACGTACTGTGCAGAGCATATCGTCTACACGGTTGGGAATTGGGTCGCCATCCACCATTCCTAATAACCAGGGAAGCATTAAATGGCTAGGGTTGGACGCGAATTTCTTGCCGTCATTGACAAGATTGGTCCAATAAGCTGTGGCTCCCTGTTTCTCGACTTCCCGCTGTTCGAATGCCAAGCGGTCGAGATATACTCCGTTCAAGCCACGCTGGTCAAGTTCCTCGCGTGCGAGAGACTTTATTTCTTCCCATGTGACTTCAGCCATTTTTTGTAATCCTCGAGTTTATCAGGATGTCTACTCTTTATGTGGAGAGTGCGGCCTGGTGTACTGTTTATTGGGTGGTCGCAATATGGGCAATAAAGGGTTAGTGGAGCAATATCTTCTGCCTTCTTGCCTCTCTCTTCTTTCTTAATTTCAACCTTAGGTGTATCATCTATCTCACACAGAGCATTAATAGAATCCAAATCAAGAATCCATGGCTGGGCAGCGTAGTATTTCCCATCACGATGTGCAACAGATGCGAAATAAATGAGACATTGCTTTTTAAAAGCAATTTCCAAAAGTTTAGTATGTTCTGCCTTGTTTTTGATGCGATGTGAAGAAAGAACACGAGATGGCGGTTTCACTAAGAGTAATGCAATACTCGCGTAATCGATACCTTCGGTGCGTTTTGACCCCGTATCGGCGATTTTTTGTAGCTGGTCCCTAATTGACATATTGCCTTAACACATTAAGCATCAAGCCCAATGGTCCCTGAATCGTGATGTTGTTGTGACTCTAAGGCATCTTGAGCTAACTGAATAGTTCTGGTCAATATCTCTACATCCATATCAGCGTGTTGGTTATACTTGACCATCGAGATAGACTTATAATAGCCGAACCATCGCCGCATCTCTTCGATCTCTGATTTGTTTTTCTTCGAAGTAGCCTTGAATGTGTGCTTATTCTCCTTTTCCAAAAGATTAAACACATAATTACTATTCACATACAGAATAGTTGGGTAACCACGGAATTGTGGTAATACACTACTCAAGGCAAGCCGCACGGCTTGAACATCAGCTAGGTTAGCGGTAGACCCACCAAGTGCCCACCCAAACTCGCGGGATTGCACACGGTCGTGATCATCAATAAGTCTGATAATAATACCACAACCAGCAATCTGAGTAGGCAGGCCATCATCTTGGCAAGCACCAGCACAGACCAGATCGACTCTCATAACACTTGACCGCGTGCAGTCCGTATCTCCGGATATTTGGCCTTGGTGACAGTAGCAAGAGCATGCAAGGCATCGGCAATAGCCTTAAGAACGGCATTCTTAGAAGTCACTTGATCCCCAGAGCTACGGGTCTTCCCAACAACCACCAAAATCTCATCACCCTTTTGACGGACAGACACCGGGAACTTCTCGCCACGCTGTTGAGCACGGGCTGCACGATCATCAACAGATCGTTGGACATGAAGGGCCAAAGCCTCAATAATGCTATAAGCCAATATCCCCATCTCCACATCGTTAGAGGCAAAATCATAAGTTTCTTCACCAGGATCTGGAATGAGATCAAGCGTCTTGGTCAGAAACACAACCAATTGCTGCGTCGGACCATTCATAATCATCAGATGGAGGTGGACAGAATGACGTAATTCATCTCGAGCAGTGGGTGAATCCTTATAAGCAATCGGCTTATGTGGAACACCACCAACAACTTGTGATTCCTCAACAGATGTTATTTCATCAGTCATTATATTTCAACCATTTGGACGGTACTGTTTCATCAAATCCAGTAACGGCAGTGCATGAAGTATCTACTCTCTCATTCCAGATAATACCCGCCTTCTCGCCATCATCGCTCATTACCTATTTTTAGGGTCGATCGCCCCCGCTATTTATTTTGCTGGGGTGTGACAAGGTTGGTGGCCTAATTTTCTTATTGATTTTATCAATAGAGGTTAAGCTATAAAGCCAGAACCTCTGTTCGCAGGGGTTTTGGCTTATTACTCAAAAATAAATTATGAGACTTAGACAAATTTACGAATCACTGGGCGATAAGCAAGAACCGGCTTCCGTTAAATTCGTGTATCGCGGCATGAGCAACGTAGAGTGGGCAGAAGCCATTAATCGTGGATATATCCTGTCTGATTGCCGGTTTGCTCCTTATGAGAGCCAGGAGAACATTTCCTGCTTCGGCGACTACGACGATGCGGTGTATTACGCCACGGAACTTCCTATCGAGACGCCTGAACATATCGATTTTGAATGGCGTTCGGAGTCTCCGCGTGAAATGCCTTACACGGGCATCGTTGCGGAGGTTTCTCGCCATTTGGTTGATGATTATAAGGATGATTCACAAGTCCATAAGGGTGAGTATTGGGCTAAGGGGCCTGTGCCACTAGACAAAATCACCAAGGTGTGGGAGTTCACTCCGAGGGTAGAGGGAGGGTCTGTCAGCTTTGACAAGCAGCGTATAAAATAATTGTTAACCAAATAACTTGACAGATTTGCCCATCTGGCCAAGTGCAAGTTGCTTCACGTGCTTCGGTCAATCGGCTCCGGCATCTTCACATTCAACATATACCCACCACGACTCGGAGACAGAAAACGATCAAACGACAATTCCCACAGCATTGGGTCCAAAGTATGAATACCTAAAAGGAAACACACCAAAGAACCACCAGCACTACCACGAGGACTAAACGGCCACCCCCGTGACTTACCATATCCCACCAAATCCTTAGTGATAATAAAGTAACTGGAAAACCCTTTGTCAATAAATCGATTAAGTTCAATCTTGGCCTGCTGAACGTAAGTGACCTCCTTACCATCGATCACGAACTTCTTATCCTCCTTTACCAAGCCACTGCTCTGTAACCTCTCAGCCACCAACCTTCTCAACTGATCATCAGCATTGTGGATTTCCGGGATTTTTGGGGAAGTGTCGACAGCAAACGCCTCACATTTATCAGCTATCATCAAAGTATTATCACACATCGCCTCAAACACCCCATCATCCAATCCCTTGTCGTAACCGCCATTCTTAAATTGCGTCCACAATTCAGCCCTAGTTTTCATAAATTGTTCGTCACTATTGACATGAAACAAATCTGGCGAATCCACCGTCGTATCCTGAGCCACAGCCATCATAATCTTCTGTAGCATAAAGTCTTTACGACGAAGATAGTGACAATCATTAGCCAGTGCGAGCGGTATTTTGTATTGATCAGCAATCGATATCATGAGTCTAAAGATTTTATCATCCTCAGGGATACCTGGCATCTGAAGTTCTATATAATAATCTTCTCCAAACTCCGCCTTGAATCTCTTCACCCAATCCACAGCGTCGCGTATTCGGTCTGCGTTTGGTCTCTCACTAATCACATTGCCTTCACGATCAGTTAATTCTTTGTATCGGAGTTCATGACACACCGGACCATTGAGACACCCAGATAAGATTATAAGCCCTTCTTTGTATTCGCAAAGCTTATCAAACCAGACCCTGTTGAATTGCATTCGACCCATGCCATATAAGCCAGTCTCATATGCTTGAGTCGTCAATTTAACTAGGTTGTGGAATCCGGTCTTATTCTTGCAAAGAACAGTGAGATGACGATTACGAAATAATCTTGCGGCCATCTCCGGATTTTGTTTACGCCAATCCTGTGACCGGATTTTGATACCTTTAGCCACTAAGTCTTGTCTAGCAGGTTCAAAATCGTTGAAGTATATCTCGCACCCTGGAATATACTTCACCCCTGCTTTCTTGAATGCTAGATACATATCGGGCACTGATGCCATATGTCCATGCTCAGTAGCACTCATCGCCGGATAACCGCGTTCTACACACTGCTCAGCATACTGCTCCGGTGTAGCCACTCCATCTAGAGCGGAAAATACAGTATGATTATGTAGGTGGACGAATTCCTTCGGTCCTTTATATTCTTCCGGCTTGAATACCATCAACGTTCCTCATTATATCATCTGGAATATTGCGGTATTGTGGTAGGTCTCTTCTCAATATCCCACCGACCACACGCTCACAAAGTTTCTTGTCCAATTCTTCTGTGTCTGGGTACTTCGGGTCCGCTGCCTGTCGCCCGAGTCGTTGAATGAGTCGTTCAAATACAGCTGTCTCATTCGGATTTTGAAGACTACATGCTCTCCATAAACGACACAGGTAATTATAAAAGACATCGTCCCCCAATTTCTTACGCAGAAAGTCGAACTTCTCCCTAATAGATTGTGCTTGTTCCGGTAGTCGCAAGGGATCTAAAATTTCAATCCAGTAAGCCCGACGATAATCATTTACTAATTCTGTTCTGAATACCTGAGCAACAGTAGAACGAGACGCTTGGGTACAAACACGGACAACATCCTCCGCACGATAAGAGCAATTCAGGCCAGTGGCAAATGCTACGGCCATATCACACACAGTACGATATGAATAACGTTGTCCAGTCTTAGATTGAAACCAGCTATCTAAATTTGGAACCACCTGCTTACGAAGCCGCTCATCAAAAAGACACGGAATACCAGGCCCAATACGCAGGTACCAAATATCGCCCTCTAGCTGAAAAGCAACAGTTTCACCACTAGCATACTTGATGGTAATCATGTTTCTACAAGACCGAAAAACTGTCGCAGTTATTGTGACGAACCACAATTATTTACATTATTTGCCCAATGCCTTATCTAGCATCCAAGCCCAAATCCTCAAACCAAAGGACGTCATCGTCGTAGATGATGGGTCTTGCAAAAGATGCGAAGACCTCGTCAAACAATTTGGCTACAGATATCTTCGTACTGAATTCAAAAACCCTCTCTATGCTAGAGAGGCTGGGTTTAAAGCAACCAATTCAGAATTAGTGTGCTTCCTAGACGCCGACGACAGGTTGCCACCAAACTACTTAGCCGACGCCACATCTACCATCACCCAACACGGCGTAGACATCGCCTTCTCCGACCTCCAGTACTTCGGGCATGCCTCCACCCTAGTTAAATTTCCAAACGACATCCAACCAAAAAGATTATGGCAAACCAACTTCCTGCATGTTGGGTGTGTGGTCTCCCGCATAGCCATCGAACTCAGCGAACCATTCAAAGACCACCCCGACAATAAGGACTATCACGAGGACTGGTTATTCTGGAGGAAAGTAGTTGAATACGGATTCCGCTATGCCAAAAACCACACCCCCTACGAAGCCAGACTCCACAACACCAACAGATCAATCAAGATCCATGAGAGAGGCTATCTAGCAGAAAGAAGAGCCAACAACCTCCAGGAATTCATACACCAACATAAAGACAAAACCTCAATAACATTCTTAAGGTTCCTGAACAAAATCGCTAAAACATCCACCGGCGATTACGTATGCCTGAAGTATACACCCAACGCCATGGACTTCCCGCAGTATGACTGGCCAAAATTTGCACGACATCTTGATAGCGATGTTGCTGCGGTTCACGATGAGCAAAAAGCCCTGTTTGATCACACCATGTTTGTTGGACCAGTATTCAGAGACTACATTTACACCAACCCGACCAAGCTACCATTCCACGCTAAAACAGAAAGAGTAATCAATATATGAACCATTTCGCCACCATCATCACAATGGACCATCTAGATAAGGCTCTCGCCCTCCTGACTTCATTACAACAATTCGGCGAAACAGAATTGCACATCTATATTGTCGATTTGACCATGCAACCACAAAAATTAGACCATCCTGGATTAATTATTCACACCCAACAAGAATTGCTCACAGAACCAATCAACAAAATCATCCTGACCAAGTACGTTGGTCACGAATCTGATGGGCAAATCCAACTCCCACTAAAAGGCATCATCTCATTTTATGATTACCTCCGGTGGGCCTTAAAGCCATCATTCATCCAAATGCTGCATAAAGAATATGAAAGGGTCATTTATTGTGATTGTGATCTCTATTTCTACAACGACTATAAATTTCTGACAGATATGTTAGATGATAACCGAATCGTCATCTCACCCCATTGGCGTGAGATATCCCCAGTCGCCAACACCGATTACAAATACAACTTCATGCACGGCCTCTATAACGGAGGTTTCTTCGCCACCAGAGACGCAGATGATTTCCTACAATGGTGGACCGAAATGTGTGCTATCGAATGCTCAGCTGAGAGCAGCAATGGCACTTACGTCGACCAGAAATATCTTGATGTGGTGCCCTTATATTTCGACGGAGTCAGTATCATCCGACACAGTGGGTGTAACGTGGCTGGTTGGAACATTCACTACCTGAAGCGGGAGAGCAGTAACCATCAAATCCTTATCAATGGACAACCAATTGTGTTCATCCATTTCTCCCCAGTTACTATCAACAAGATAGAAAGTGGTGAAGATTACCTGCTACAAGGTCACATGCAAGAATATGATAAGAAATTAATGGATATCCGTGTCAACCTGACCAGACGCGGGTTGAAATCATGCATTTCCTTGAAAGAAGAGGCGGACGTCATTTGATCCACATTTATTATGATGGTTGTCCAGCTCTGTTTTACAACCGACAAACCATGTCGCTGCTGAGAGTCTCTGACTCTTTCGGCGTCAACGACATCAAATTAACCGGCTGGAATAAAGCGTGGGCTGAACCAGATCTCATCTGGGTTACCCAAGACAAACTCACCGAAGAGTTAATCGAAAGTAACAAGCCAATCATCCTTGAAGATTACCGTACCAGCCCAGATATCTATAACGACATACGCCAAGAATTGAGTCACGTCAATATTAGAGCCGTCGTTAAGATGATGGCCCTCTCAGACCGCTCCGAGTATAATAGCAAACACTACAACTACTCAACACACCAACACCGAATCATACAAGCAGATGAGCAACTCCAATCAGAGGCGAAACTTGGATGTTGCGGAGAACCGATAAAAACAGACCTCCTACCGAATATTCGGGTCATGTGGAACTGGATCGCCTGGGCTTTATTTAAACCATCTAGAGGTGGACCAGAAATAGCGTTCTCTGCCTACCAATTCGAAAAAACAGCGTTTGATAACCCACGAAAACATGATGTCCACTTCATGGGGAATCTGCATTTCGATCTTGGATCTATCCCACATGCTGGGAGCAATTACTCTGACGCATGCACAGTTCTAACCAAACACCGCCAGCACGCAATAGAAGCTATGGATAAACTCACATGCAAAAAGCTAGTAACTAACAAAAGAATATGTCGACTCGAATATCTGCAAAGCATGCAAGAAGCTAAAATAGTAGTATCACCATGGGGATGGGAACCAGTAACCTATCGAGATATCGAAGCAGTACTGTGCGGTTGTATCGTCGTTAAACCAGACACCAGCTTCGTCGAAACATGGCCAAACATCCCACACATCCCATGCAGAGTTGACTTCTCAGACCTATCAGAAGTCATTGATCAAATTCTAAGCAACTGGGATTCATACCACGATTACAGGGTTAAAGCATATAAAATGATCAGAAAGATCGATGATAGAACACTAGCCGGTAGATTCGCCAATATCGTCAAAGATTACGTCTTTAAGGACGTAATTTAAGATCTTCCGCTAGCTCCGGTACCACAGCTTCTAGGTTGGTACCACGATGCTCGTCCAACATGCTGGTGAACTTCCTGAGCTTCTCTCGAGGTCCCTCACCCAAGCAGTCACCCTTCAGACTCTGCACGACACTTTTATAAGTGTCACTAAAAGGTTCATATCTCTCCACCAATTCAGCTCTAGTCTTGTCTGCAAGACATTGGACAGATAGGTATGCAGGGTTCACCACCATAAGCCTAAATTGTCCATGATGATGTAATGATTTCTGAAACGGTAATGTTGACCACCAATCAACAATAGCGGGCAGATTGAAGATATTATAAGCCATAATAGACGTCAACAGTGAGAACCTGGCCTGTGGGATCATAGAAAATCGCCGGATAAACGATTCGATGGTGGCAATATCTGATCCTTTACCATGCCGAATATACTCCTGGACGTCGCCAACCCCATCAACACTCACGTCGAAGTGCACTTCGCGAGCTTTAGTTAACAAGTTATAAATTCTGTCGGTGAGAGTTGAATGTGGGCGTGTCCCATTGGTAACCATGTTGACCTTAATCAGTGCTAGGATACCGGCCGCGTCCAATTGCTCTAGAAGTAATGCCACATCACTGTTGAGCATCGGCTCACCGCCCTTGATCATGATTTGTTCAAGATAACCAAGCTCTACTTTGGACACAATATCGTTTATTACTGATTCATCTGGTGCATGGACTTCATGGGTTCTATATCTAGTGTTGTCTTCTGGGCTTTGTCGATCGGGTAATATGTCTTGGAAAATTTTCTCTTGTTGTATCCAGCTATTGCTGAATCCGGCGGAACAATGCATACAAGCGAGATTGCAGACATTAGAATCACTGAATTCTATATAGGTTATCTCTTTCCAATTGTCGCTATGGAAAATTCCTCCTTTTAGGAATTCTTTCCTGACGCTCCATCCGGTCTTTTCTTCACGATGACGACATTCTAAGCAACTGTCGGGCCAGAGACCCATCATCATTTGTCGCCGGAGTTTGACCCATTCGGCTCCGTTAATTATATCACGAATACCGGAGTCTTTGAGATTTCCTAGATATGGTCCTTCCCAGACACAGCATGGCCTCACACCTTTGTTGACGTCTACAAGGAAGCTGGTGAAAGGGGCGGTACAGAGAGGTTCGCCTTCATCTGTAAACATTAAGTCCTACAGAATCCTATCGATTTAGAACATTTCAGCTGCCTTGAGACAACCAGTAGCCACACAATAGAGAGGCTTATCAGATTTGAAAATCTGACCGATTTCGAACGGTAGATCTTTCTCGTCAAACTTGGCAGCCACACGTTCCACGAATCCTTGTGGGGAGCTAGTACCACCAGCCATATAAATATTGACAGCACCATCAATACGGGCTCTGTCTTCATTCTCTACAAATCCGGCTACCACACCTTCAATGACTTTGGCGATGAGCACGTCATAATGTAGCACAATATCTAGGCCAACGCGATCTTCTGGTTCTATTCCTGGGGTTAGGTCAACTGTCTCTTTCCGCTTGGCAACGGTAGTAGGTGTTTCCTTAGCCTTTTTCATTATACTCATAACATCAGGCTCGTACCCATGCCGTTTAGCCACTTCATTATCAATCCAGTCACCAGCACCAACCCAACAGAACGAATAGATTTCCTCTCCCCATTTCACGTAACTGACTGTGACGGTACCAGCCCCCCACGAGATGCCAATGCCAGTACCTTCATTGCCGTGTTGATCGTCCATATCCAGGACGATAGCGTGCGATTCTTTTATAGCACCTTGATGATCGTCGTATGGACCAACCAGCTCAACTTTGGCCTTGGTTTCATATCCTTCGATGATCAAGTTCACGACTCTCTCGTGATACTCTACATTAGAGGATCTCTTATTGATGGCTGGGGCAGTGGTGCAATAAGTAATCTTTACTGAATCACCAAATTCACCTAACTCAGTCTCCGCCATTTCCATAAGACCTTGGACGATACTAGCAAGAATAATCATCGCCTCTTCGTCTGCAGAGATACCGCCCTCGGCCATAGGGCGGCGTAGGGTGTCGTTCTTAGCATACGCAAATTCTTCCGCGTCTTTACCTAATACGACGATTTGATTGGTTTCTGGCATCTTAATCCAACGAGCTGGTCGTTGCGTACCATCAGATCGGACTTTAGTCGGATCGGCCAGAAGTTTCTCAATGAACTTTGTGGCTCGCTCGAATGGCCACCATCCATTGATTTCGGAGATATATCCAATTTCCCCGTCATCACCTCGATAGGCAACGACAACAGTTTTGGTCCCGATATCAATCCCTAATTGTTTCATCAATATTCTCCTACCGGTGAAGACATCACCGAGCCTGTATACTTGATAGTTCGGATTAGCCGAAACTCGGCTATCGCTTGAAAGGGCGTCAGCCACCGGGCTTGGACTTGGTGTCTGTGGAAGTTTTGGATTGGAGCTTGGTGGGAGTGGTGTCTGTGGAAGTTTTGGATTGGAGCTTGGTAGGAGTGGGGTCATCTCCACAACACCCAGAATCGGCTTCTTGGTTGGAAGCTTTTCTGCCGCAACAGCCTTCTTCCTCTCGGGGAGTTTCTTGACTCTCGGCTCCACCACAGCACTCGCTTTTAGCTGCGGCATCTCGGCTAACGGTTTCGTCTCGCATTGTACTACCTTTACTTCTTGGGTTTGGACTCTTATCTTTTTGGAAAAATTATGGATCGCCATCATCTTTACTGACACGAGAGCCGAAACCACCTTCGGGCCTTGGCGGTTTTTTGAGACTTGGTGCGAAGATTTCTGGCGGGATTTCTTCGACTTTTGTGGCTGCTCGCTGTCTGCTTTCGCTCTCGTTATATCCAGTTGATGCTTCATCGACCGGAGCAACTCGTCGTTCGCTCCAGGCATTTGCTATGTCTCTCAAAGTACTGGCGGGAATACTTCCAATCTTAGACACGACCCGGTAAGCCAAAACCACAACAGCGATCTCACACACCAAGGTCCCCATCAAAAAGATTGAAACTACAATATCTACCATGGTTATGTATGATTCATCCGGATTAGTGGAATACCCAAAGAATAAGCAAGGTTCCCAAGCTGGCCGATACCAAACTCGGAATACGCAAACTTCCGCCGAGTAGCATCAGAATCCGGCCACAACCTACCATCATCATAATATTCTATCTTCGCCGAATGACTCCTATCCCCCACAATTTTATTATCACACCCGAATAATGAAATTGTCCTAGGGTTCAAAAACAAAGCAAAATTCACGGCCGAATGCAACGACTGCTCAAAATTGCAAAATGGAGGAGAATCAGAAATCACTCTACCACGCAAACCAGACAACTCAAACTGATAGCAATCAACCACCACCTCACCAGCAGCAATAAACTCCGCCGAAGTCCGATCCGCCAAAGCCAATGGCAACACAAACTGCCTGTCCCGATACCGCGACCTCAACTCAACCGCCACATGCGACAAATCCGTAACCACATAATCAGACTCAAACGCCATCCCCATATAATCTACAGAGATAATTAAATCATGACGATAAATCAATGACGGATCAATCAAATCCACCGAAGCACCAGGACCAATAACCGCCACAGACTTGCCAGACGCCGTCCCCCTCAAGTCATATACATCACCAAGCTCTGGCTGACAACGCTCAAGAAACCATGAAATCTTGTGGATTTGTCTATCTTGAAGCATCATCAGATTAGACAACTTACCTGTATCCAATTCACTCGGCTTCACATCCCTGGCAGAATAAAACCGGCTGGAATATTTTGGCATCCAAATCTCAACAATCCTCGCCAAATTGTTAATCGTATGCCGACTATTGTCTATCTCAGACCGAACCGCAATCAAACTATCATCCTCAACCTCGACCTTCCCATCGAATAACCAAGACCGAATCGACAGCTCAATATCCTCACCAACCCCAGCAACCATCCCCTCATCAAACCCACCAAGATGCTCAAACCAATCAGCTGTCACAGCAATACAATTAGAAGATACCGCCGGAGATTCAGAATTCCGAAGCATTTGGCGACTATATAAAGACAGATCCCATCTCCACCCAAATCGCCGCCACGACTCATTCTCGGTACTCCAGAAATCAGTATTTAAAGTGTGAATTCTAGGACTCACCAAGGAGTTAGATCCTTTCACCCTCGAAATAAGTGGTTGCAACCAGTCCTTACTCAGTTTGGTAGTATCACGTAGGAACACCAATTCGTCAGACGTAGCTTGTTTGGCAGCCTCGTTCCAGCATTTAGATCGACCAATCCTATCTGAATTGATCACTAGAGCACGATCATTTTCGTATTCTTGTCCGGTGTCATTGCAGATGATTAAGTCTTCAAGCAAGTACGGTGGTGTTTTGTCAGCTATTTCAGCCAACGTACGACCAATATACTTGGTATCCGCAAGATAGACAATAAGTGATGCCATTGAATCCTCATGTTTCCAACTACGTACGCTAAGTCCTTACCTGCCACTTACGCGTACCCATTTGAAGTTGAGGAGAAGAGGGTCTCCCACCAAGCGGTATATCGCCTACCTCCGCACGACCCGCTGCTGCCGCTAACGGCGATGACGGTGGCGATGGCGGTGATGGCGGTGATGGCGGGTCATCAGTGCATGGTGCTTCCTGAACATTGGGACAATAGAAGAATTCATCCTGACAACACTCGTCAACTGGCGGTTCTGGAGGTATGACAATCTCATGCGGATACTTCCCAGATCGAACCGTATCAGGCCCAAACCAAGCAGCGGTTGAATCACATGCTGGAAGGTCAGTGTCCGGAATCCAATTAAACTTGTGTCTGTCATAATGCCTCCTTGTAGAACAACCTGGTTGTGGGTCCCAATGCAACAAATCAAGTTCAGGCAGCTCATCCGCCTCTAATCCCACTTTGTAGCGGTTGATTCTCTTACATTCCTCAAGAGTCATCTCTGCCGCAGCAAAAACACTCTTAAAAGCATTGGTATTCGCCAGTGTCGTCGACTCAGGGAGCAAACTAACTTTATCGACACAGATTTCTGTCAATAAATCAGAACATAAGGTATAAATTATCTCACGATCACAATCGAGTCTCGCATTAACAATAGGACACGTAGCACGAATATTCGTATCATCGATCAAACACTCAACGATCTTGATACGACACTCTCCAGCATCCCCCTTCAGACCATTCGGCCCTTTCTGACGAGACTTGATACACCAATCATCAGCTTCCAAGTCAGACCATTGATTACCTGGCTCCAAAATAATAGAACCGCATGCAATATTCGTTTCTGGATCAAACTGAATCGAATTAGCAGTACGGACATTATCAACCGGAATAGTACCACTAATAGTGACTTGAGACGGATTTGCCGGATTCACCTCAACCGTAACACTTGGTGCAGCAGCTAACGTAGTGCCAGACGGTAAAACAGCAACCTGACTCAAAGGAATCTGGCACAAACTATCCTGAGCAATAATTCCCATACTGCGTTTCCGCAACAAATCCCTAGTAGCCTGGAATTTGGGAAGTATCTCGTCTCGTGGATCATGATTGTTGAAGAAGATAGCCAGATCTTGCATCTGGTCTTGTTGCGTAGCTGTCGCACCAATCGGGATAGTTGCTTCAAACAACCGAACAGAGACATTAGGCACAACACCACCGGGCAGGGATATCGGACCATTCTCAACCAACGGAGTCGGGGTAAAAATGGCGAAATCCATCTGATCGCCATTAATCGCTGACGGAGTAAAGCAAACCTCCGCCGTCCCAACATTACCCGGCAATCCTTTATCGCCCTTCTCTCCCTTTGGCCCCTTAGTACCGGGGCACACCTCCTTCATCAAAATTTGAAAAAACCGCCCCTTATCCACCTCGACACGGAGGCAATCTTCTCCTTCCTGCCTAAACCGGAAGAGCTTATCGCTGGATCGGAAATAGTACCAATATGCATCCCTACCAGGGAGCATCTTAAAGGTGTTGAGGTCCGGATCCAGATCAACGTACGTCTGCAATTTCCGAAGATTGGAAAAAGCATCAGATGTAATCAATCCATCTATCTTCTCTGTGACTAATGGAGTATCAGTAATCGTGCCAGAAGAAATCCAACCATTACTCTCTAGATCATACTTCCAACGATTCCCGTACTTGTCACAAACCTCATCCCCTTCAGATCCCTTTCGTGGCAGGAATGGTTTGGTTTCACAACTATCTGCCATACTCATTTCTCACACAAAATATACTCATTTCTCACACAAAATTTCATCATATCTTTTATCTACATCCCGCCAAAATTAGAATATGAAACTACGACACATAATCGAAAACGACCAAGAATCCGACTACTATGGTCTCGAGGACGATGACCAATTCTCGGATGGATGTGTCGATTGCGGAATAGGATCTAATGCAGCAGATATAATACGATGGCGATACTCCCATCGGCAACATGAACCAGAAGAAGTATGCACCGATTGTATCGAAGACCGACCACTACGCGAATGGATAATCAACAAATCACCAGAAGAAATGACAATCAAACTAGAAAAATTAATCGAACATGAATTAGCTAAATCATGCCAAGCATATGGAATCGGCGGGAATCGACTTCGGGATGGCTCTCCAGCCGGAGCTGATAATGGACTAGCCGGAATCGATAAATTCCAACAAATTGGTGATAATATAGTCGCTAATTTCACCTCCCAAGCACAAGCATCACTCAGAACCAAACCCACAGTAGCTGCCAATATTATTGCAGCACGAATCGTCGCAGCACAACTTGCCGCCAGCACAAACCGTGTGTGAAATACGAAATAGAAGAGGGTACCTGGGAAAGATGGTCTAGAGAAGCAGGCCCTTGGTGATCAAAAAGTTCTATATTATAAGGCTTGCAAATGAAAATTGACCCTAAAAAAATAGCCAGAATGATTTCGGAAGATCCGAATATTCCTAGTGATCGCTCCGATGAATACATATCTAACAAACAAGATGACGAATATGCGGGGCTTGAAGATGCCGATGAGTTTGGGGATGAAAATGGTAACTTTGCAGACTTTCTCAATCATTATAATGTTGAAGCTGGATATGTATCAGCGGGCCATGGTAAGCTTGGAGTATTATATATAGATGCTGATTTCCCTTCTGGAGATGACGAAGACGAGGTGTCAGAACCAGATAGTTATATAACAACAATAGATAATCCTAAAAACGAACATTGGGGGATCGATAATACTTATGAAATAGAAATCGATAATGAAAATGAATGGGCCATTGTGACCAAAAACGGGGCAGGTGGTCGTGCTTGGTATGCCGACGATCATGGTTGGCTCCCCGGCGAACCTCCGATAAATAGGCGTATAATTCATGAAAATTGACCCTAAAAAAATAGCCAGAATGATTTCGGAAGATCCGGACGAATCTGATTATGACGGCCTCGAAGACGATGACAAGTTCGTTGATAAGGAAACATGTGACGCATGCGGACTCGGAATACATATGTTGTTCCGTTGTGATGGATGCCGAAATGCATACTTCTGCAGCGATTGTATCAGCAATTTCAATCTAAAAGATCCATCTGGCCAACTGATTGTCTGCCATTCCTGCCAGCAGTACTTCAAGGATGATTTGGCGAGGATCGAGCAGAATCATAATGGCTAGTCCCTTCGATAGACTGCACATTGCCCAGCTTTGTCCAATAAAAACAACGTGTCAGCGATTGCCCCAGCGTGGTCTGATATTAATAGTGTGAGCTTTAGAGCTATTAGAAAGTCAGGGGCTTCCAATTTCTGGATTTTAGTCATTTGAAAGTATTATAGATAGACATCGTTTCCCCCCGTCCTAACCGCCAAAAACTTTCATTTAGTCTCTGACAAATTAAGCGGGTTAGCGGACTTGCCGCTCTCAGATTTCAGGAAAGCTCCAACACTAAAATCGATTTGGGGAGAATTGTGCTGGTCGACCCCTGGTCCATATCCTTGCCGTCATCAACTCCCGCCAGGGAGTCCGAATGCTCTATCAGGTTCGGCATTCTCAAGGACGTCGAGTTACTTGATGAAATATTACAACTGCCAATGCTTACAGACTTTACGCTTGAGCTTCGGACTATCTTGAATAATTGCACAAGGGCCATTAGGATTCTTTAGACGCTCAAATCTGTCTGCTGGTACACTGGGTAACCCCAACAATGTTCTCACCAAGCCTGCGGTCATCTTAATCTCGGGCAGCCGATAATCATTATCAGATAGGCCCAGTGTTTCTTTTAAGCCTTACGTCCTGTAAGGTGGTTGGAAGCAGGTGACCCGACTTTGTCGAGACCCGGACTCCCCGAAGGAAGCCACAAGAACACCATAAGAACCGATGCTCCAACCGATCAAGATTAGCAGAAATCATTCGTGGTAAACGTCACCACTATGTCGACGGCAGTTGGGCTACCGTCACTCGTTAAATACCGGCACCATCTGGGCGAAGATACAATGAAATTCTGGAGCATCAATGAAACTTCGCCACATCACCGAATCCGACTACGACGGCCTCGAAGACGCCGACGAATTCACTGACGACGTAGCTGAATGGCAACAAGATAATTATGGCCCAGTGAAAGTAGGACCATATCTCTTCACTGCTCACACCATGTACGAACAAGAAAGTAGGGATATTGACAGTGTAATAATCTTCGTCAGATCGGAAGCATTCGAAAAGCCAGTTCGTACAGGCCCACCAATTTGGGCTGTCGGAAATGACTACGACCTTGACAAATGTCGCTGGTGTTCAGAACTAGATAGCATTAAAGACGCTATTCTCGCCGAATACCCCAAATATGAACAATGGTTCCAAAACCAAAATCCCCAATTGGGATCAAAGCCCTCTATCCTAAGAGATGCCATCCAAGATATTGCTTTCGCTCACTATAAGGAAACTGTGCCGCCAGATATGGATCTCTGGAACGACGGCGAGTTGTCCGAGGCGCGTCGGTCTCCAATGAAACTCAAGCATATTACCGAATCCGACTATGCCGGACTCGAGGACGCCGACGAATTCGGCGAACCAAATGTTTGCGGCGTGTGTGGAACTAACGATCTAGAGCAGGACGATCAATATTGTCGATCATGTAAAGAGTACTTGGACAGTGAAGAATTCATTCAGAACCTCGGCGCACTTCTGGTCGCCAACGACCAGGATGTGGAAGAATTCAACGGACGGGAAGGGCCATTAGGATTCTTTAGACGCTCAAATCGTCAACAATGGATCTCTTCCGCCAATAAACGCAACGTAAACGAATCATACGAGGGACTCGAGGACGCCGACGAATTTTGCGATCCCGATGCGGAATACTGCGAGACGTGTCCGGATTGTGGGGAGCGGACTGACTACTGCCAAGGACATGGTTCTCTTGGACCTGAAAATGTGAATGAAGATGCCAATGAATATGCCGGGCTTGAAGATGCCGATGAATTTCAAGATAATTCTTTTTGTTGGTGTGGAACTGCCTGGCAAGAAGGGGATCGTGTCACACATTGCTACAAATGCAATCAATCAATGTGTGACGATTGTACTTCACATGCAGGATGGCGGGGAATATCCCCGCTTGATATCTGCCAAGACTGCATAGCTGATGAAGACTTCGCCCGCGAGAGCAATATTAGAGAGTCTGGCGAATATGCGGGGCTTGAAGATGCCGATGAGTTTAGCGATGCGGAAGGGTATAGTGCACCATGCACGACGTGTGGCACACCAGTAGAAGATGAATCTACGGGGGATTCCCCCCTTGCAATAATTAATCACGGTGTTTATTGCGCCTCCTGCAACACAATGTGGTGCGATGTATGTGTAGAAAAACAAGAACAAAGTGATTTTTGGAATTGTCAATGGTGCACTACGGCCTTACCTCTCTCTTGTTCTTGTATCCACGGTCCCTTCTGCGAGCGATGTCCGAATTGTGAGGAGGCAGAGCGACTCGATTGGCGACGACGAGATGACGGGCGATAGTACGCCAAGAACATTGAAGCTTACTGACGAGACGGATATGAAAATTGACCCTAAAAAAATAGCCAGAATGATTTCGGAAGATCCGGACGAATCTGATTATGACGGCCTCGAAGACGCCGACGAATTCATCGAGGAACCAGATGACGATGATCAAGATACAATGGAAAATTGTGATTATTGTGATGTGAGTGGTTATGAACGATCCCTTGCTTCTTGTACTGAATGTGATTATCTGTTTTGTGGATTTTGTGGCGAACTGCCGAGTTTCGGGTCATCTGGACAATGTAAAAAATGTATAAAATCAGCGTTCCCTTCGGATCTCCGTAAGCGTCCGAAGCTCACCGAATCATCCGACTACGACGGTCTCGAAGACAACGACAGATTCTACGACCCACACGGTGAAGAGGGTCTCCATCTTGTCGACATGATGGACAGGTGGGTTCAAATAGATGTAACATCAGTTCCAGAAGACCAGAATGAAGAAGGATCACGATCCTGGATTATTGAAATACAAGTAGCCGGACAACCCGGCACCACAATGGTGGATAATATTCGCGCGCGCGTAGCTGGCGATGCCCTAGCTGGCGGTGATGCGGCAGACCCCGAGCCCGTGGATATAGACCCAGCCAGAAAAGCTGAATTATTGGCTACTCAAGAAGCAGGAAGTCCTGACCCAACTTTCAAACCATTCATAGGTAGATTAACTCTCTACTACGACCGCCTTGACGTGGGCTGGCTGGCCATTCAGGGTGACGAAGTAACTGGGTACGACTGGAACGGCCCAGAACTCAAAGAAGAAGACATCCAAGCAATATTAGACATCTTCAGTGCAGCCGAGTACTAATGAAACTTAAATATATCACCGAATCATCCGACTACGACGGTCTCGAAGACAACGACCAATTCGATGATGGTTCTAATCGACAAGAAGCCGAACAAATAGCTGCTTATTTCCATCAAGAGGGTATCAAAGCAATAGAGAATAATGGCGTGATCAATATTGTCGACAAACATGGGATCCTAGAAGGACTTCCTGATGGTCGTCGATTTGGTGAGTTGGATCAGGACGTTCCAGTCGTACCCAGTTACTTCGCCACCCTCCCAGTTGGACGTGTTATAACTCCAGGACGCGATCCAAATTTCACTAACGATCTATTTGTGATTTGGGTAACTGACACATATGGTGTATCTTGGCTAATCAATTATGGCGATAATTGGAATGTTATTAGCTGGCAACAATGGCAGGGATTCCAGGAAATCGCATATTGATCATTCTCCCACTACTTTCGTCAGATCGTCGGATGCTTTGCTCATTACGTTATGAGCGGATTTGAGGGCGAGGATCACAGCGGCGGCGAAACTGTCGCTTGGTTCTGATACGATGATGTCTTCGAAGTGGACTAGTGCGCTCTCAGTGAGGACGGCTGCGTCGAGCAACTCTTCACTCACTTTACGGACAGCCAGTTCGTCGTCAGAAGTTTTCATCAGTAGCTCCTGTAGATGATTTTGTCTTGCCGGGTGTCAAAAATGTGCCTTGGCCTATTGGAACTGTTACAGATCTGGTATGCTGTGTTAATGTTGTCGGTGCAGCCATCTGTGGCTATTGCGAGGTACTCGTTGGGGCCATCATGCTTCCACTCTCGCACGATATAGTGCCATGTGGCGTCGTAGTAATCTGGCAGATTACCTCCGCCTCGTCGGTGGGTAAGTCGGTGCTCCATAACAATCTCGGCGATGCTTGGTATTTGGTACGGACCTTCTTCCACGCTGCCACCGAGTTGGGTGCGACGACGACAGCGTGGATTCCGGCTATTTCGTAGATGTAAGTTCTCACTTGGTTATTTCGGTGATGGCGTTTAGGATGGTCGCCCATCCTTCGAATGTTGGATCAATGACCCGAAAATGTGAGCAACCTTTGACCAGAGTGAAGGTGATGTCTTCTCCAGCTTCTTGGGCTGCTTCGACGTAGCTGAGGGCTTGCTCGGTCAGCTTATCTTGGTCGCCGACAATGAGCCGTTGCCGGATTCCGGTCGGCAGCATTTCAATTGGTGAGAGCTTGGGGTGATCGCCGAAGAAATCGTTGATCGGGGTCTGTAAGCCCTCTCTGGCGTTTCGCAGATCGTAGACACCAGCGATGCCGATCGCAGAGTAAGGGGTGAAGCCTAAGGCACTGTCGGGGCTGAGGGCATGCCCGTCGAAGTCTTTAGCTCCGCATAGGCAGAATGCTAGGTGGGCTCCTGATGAGTGACCAAGAATTGAGAGCTTATTAGTGTCTAGCTTCCATTCGTTGGCGTGTTGGAGGCAGTATGCTATGCCATCTAGGAGGTCGCGGAAGGTGCCTGGATATCCGCCGTCAATGTGTCCGAGTCTTTTGAATTCGAGGTTGCAGGTAGTGATTCCTTGGGCTTTTAGTTCTTCGGCCAGGTATTCCATCTGCTTGTGAGTGTAGGCTTTCTTCCATTGGCCTCCGTGGATAAGAAAGATCGTGGGGAAGGGGCCGTCGCCGTCCGGGATTCGGACGTTGATGGTCTGCATCGGCTTCTTGCCGTAGCGTTCCTTGAAGAGAGTTGGCGGTGCCGGTTTGGTATAGAAAATATCCGGCATTCTGAAAAAGCCCATAGGATCTCCTGTACGAAAGTTAAGTTTCTACATTGTTGCAGCGGATTCGTACTGGTTAAATTCAAGCAATGTCCAACCATGGTCTTGATAGCCATTGATCTAATCAAGACTGACACCACTATCGGCAACGCCCGAATTCAAGAAGAAGCACGTCCGTATTTAGGACGTCGCTAGGGGCGTGCCCATTGAGGAGCGCGATAGGATTTCATCAGTAGCCGCGCGCGCGCGGGCGCGCATTCACGAGCGACCAGCGCTCTCCGGAAAGACTAAAGTTAGACTCTTCTAAACGCGGCAATTCATCATTAGGGACACCAGCTTCTACGAGTGCTTTATAAGGTTTCCAAGCCGACCGAGCCCTATTCCGAAAACGCGGCAATTCATCATTAGGGACACCAGCTTCTACGAGTGCTTTATAAAGAGGCATAGAAGCATAATTGAGAATGTAGAATCGATTGAGTCCAACCGCCACATCCACCGGGCGTGATGGGCTTCTCCAGCCATTGACGTGGGCTGGCTGGCCATCCGTACTCATGTACGCAAAAAATTTGAATTTTTTATATATTATATGCTTGGCTTTCGGAGTACAAGATTCCACTATGCGATCATGCGAGTCAGACCATTGCATTGTCCTTTTCCACCTCGGCCCAACAGGTAGCCCCACATGCGATTCACGGCTCGCTGGGCCGGGGGTCATCCTTTCCTGTGCCTGATTGAACCGCTTGATGCTATTCGCGACCTCGTCCTGTATCTCTAGTACAATATATTGCTGAATGAATTCAGGACTTACATCAGCAAAGACAGAATACGTCGCATATTCACCTACCCCCTCTGGTAACCAGGAAGGCTTGAGAAATGAAATAAGCCGATTTACTCTCTTATCTTCGAAATTATATGGCTCATTATCATGATCCATGATTTGGGAGAGGTCCGGAGTAAGCATCAAGACAGGTTTGTTTTTATAAAAAACATGATAGAGGCGATTATACGTCTTGAGATACGTCAAAGCTTTGCCAAGCTTTGCTTTTGTGCACCATTTAGTGTTTTTCGAAATTTCTTCTAGTGACCGGCGGTTACTAACTTTTGTCAGACTGAAATCACCTTCTCGATCGATTTGGGTCACTCCAGAAAGCCCAAAGATATCTCCAGAACCACCTTTTCGGTTAGAGATCTTTGCTAAGAAAGGGTCAACTGTTTTTTCAAGATCTTCTAGAGATTTGTATTGATTGATATCCTTGAGCTTAATGTGTTTTTTAAACTTATCGAACGCACTTAGAGCTTGGTACACTCGTTCACGATCTTTTGGAAGATTTACAAGCTTTCGCAGCATCAACTTAGCAATAAATTGTGCATACTTGCCGTGCGCAGTTGGGTCCGTTTTATCCAAGATCTGTTGCAATACTTCTAGATCTATGCCAAGTTTTTGTGCAACCAGACCACTATCTTGTAATGCTTCCCCAAGCACACGGGATAATTCAAGTTCAAAGTAATTCATGTTTAAGTCTCGGCTCTGATCACGTCTGTGCAGAAATGTCAGGCATGTCAGGCATGTCATCAGGAGCCAATGCCATATGGGTGTCACTAATTAGTGTGCGATTTCTTCTGGTGAATGAACCATCTAATTCAGAAGAAATTGTAAAGGTCTTATGATAATTATGAATGTCTAATATATTGTCGATTTGTTTCCACATTTCTGTGAGAGTGATTTCACCTCGCCCGAACTGTTTGATGATATTTTGGATCATGTTTTGACCCCTTGTCTGATCTATAGCCTCCTTGCTTTTTGGATGTCTATCGTATTTTTGAGTTATTTGATACTTCTGAATCTTATTCTGATTCCTCTATAGTATACTCGTGATCACCCTCGTTGATCACTTCTGAGTGCCTTTTGAGAAGTATCTCATGATTCAACTCTTTCGTTCCTTTGGTGTCTGCTGATAAGAATGCATTAAATAGACTGTTGTGTTGAGATGAATCGATACCCTTAGTAATTTGGGATTTCTCTTCCTTTTTCGTGATTAGATCCCACCAGCGGACGACTCTGGCCCCCTTATCCATTAACGACTTACGTATACTATGCTTCTCGTCTATAGTGTATTCTCGCTGGAGACCAACGCGAATCATATTATTGGACACATCGGCCGCAGTTTTTTCTTCCAGAAGTTCATCTAAGAATGTGTGAAATTGAGGTGGTGCTACCTCATCTGGGAAGAATTTAGCACCAGCTTTCCAAATGTTGATGAATTTATGGGAATCCGCCTCTAGATCATATACATAAAATCCATGAGCAACATCTCCCTCGTCGAATTTAAAGGGAATTGGTGATCCTGGATACCAACAATTCTCTCCAATTTGTTGTTTGCTGTGGAAGTGCCCGGTATAAATCCGTTTGAATGGGGTACGTTCGAAATTAACGACGGACCAATCCTGGAGTAGAAAACATGTATTATACAATGCTCCTTTAACCCCGATATGGGTTAGAAGACAATCCCCGTCTTCCACTTGTTTTTCAATTTCATAAAGCACCTTCATAAATGATTTCTCATAAGTAATGAAGGGTAGAACCCAGAATCGGCGGTCATCCAGTGTTAATAATTTAACATCATCAATAACAGTCATGTGCCGCCGCATGATGTCCAGACTATTGACACCCCACGAATGTCTTAAGAACATGTCGTGGTTACCTGGGAAGGCAATCCAGGTTTGGTTGTATTTCTCTTTTGTATCTTCGAAGAATTTTGCAACATGTGAGAGTACGTCAATTCCGATTGACGTACGATCGTGGTAGAGATCTCCGAGAACGAGTACGGTGTCAATATTGGCTGCTTGACAATATTCTCGCATTACTCTGCATGCCCATAGGGTATCCATTAACTTGTCTGTGACGCCAAAATGAACATCGGCGGTAATTGCAACTTTTGACATGTGTTTGTCTTTATTAACAGTGGTTCTGGAATTTGTAACATTTATTTACGGACAATACATGAACAGCTCTAGGCTCCCATTACTTGGTGCACCTGGAACATCATCCAACTCAAACGTGGTATTGCTAAAGGAAACCTGCGTCTGGTTTCATGCCCCCTGGCTCTATCCAGACTCAAGATGCCCTATTTAAGGACACAGAATGTAAGCCTCCCGGATCGGATTAATGAGGGATTTGACATTAGTTACGCTATTGCTCATTAAAAATACTGCGGAGGATTTATCATGTTTAATGCTGAACTTATTTCTCTTGGTGATGGACAATCTTATGAGCATGTCCAAATCTGTGAGGCGGATGATCTTGCAAAGCATAATGTCCCACTCATCTTCGAGAATTGGACTGGGTGTTTCTTCGCAGATAACAAATGTGTCGTGGTCCACCACTGGAAGATTAAGGTGATCCATCTCACCAGGACACGGAATAATGGATTCTTTCACACCGATTCGTTGGTGTTGGATGGAGACATTATTTATGGACCGGCATCTTTGATTTCTTATGAGAGTTGGGAGCGGTTGGGTATCCCAGAATTCTTTACTAGAAGGAACGGGATTGCTGGGCAAATGGCATGGTCTTGTCCACAGGGCACATTTATTACCCATGACACCAACGTAACTAGTTTAATAATACCTGATCCAAGAAGAAAGGGTATCACCTCAGCGGTGCAGCCCGGAGTGGACTCCACAACACCAAAACAGATAGCTCAGGCTTCTGTGGCACCGGAAACAATTCATGGTAAAGTCACAAGATCTAAATAGGCCAAATATGCAAGGACAACTAAAGCCGCGAGAGCGGCAAAGTCTGTATGAATGGGTCAAGAAATCCCAACCCAAAGTTGTGTTAGAAGTTGGAACTTGGAAGGGCGGTGGTTCAACTTGGCAAATAGCTAATGCTATCCGTGATGCGAATGTGGGAGGCCATCTCACCACATGCGAAGTAGACCCAATACTCTATACAGAAGCCAAAAAAATATTCAATACGGATCATTGGCGACCACATGTTACATGCCTCTTGAAACCATCGACAGAGGTTATTCCAACCTTGAATCCAGACTTTGCTTTCTTTGATGGCCCAAATGATGCGGACTTATCACTTTCGGATTTCAAACTCTTAGAAACTAGAATGGCATCTGGGTCATGGTTTGCCTGTCATGACTGGGACAGAATAGAACACAATGATGGCGAGCGTATTGTAGTCGCAGAAAAATGTGTAAAGCTACGCCCATATCTCGAAAAGCATACGGGGTGGCGAATACTACAAACACTCACAAAGCCGATTAGCGTCGGCTTAGTCCTGGCCGAGAAAAAGTGATATGGCAATTGATACCGCTACGGAGCCAATGCTCCGTCCCTCTGTCCATTTCGATGTGGATGCTATAGACGATCATTTCCCGATGGAAGAATATCGGGAAGGACAGAAATCCGCTATTGAATATGCCGCCAACGCATTTAATAGCGGCAAAAAGATCGTCATCATCGAGGCACCCACAGGCAGCGGTAAGTCGCCTGTTGCCATGACTCTCGCAGATATGGTGAAGGATTCATACTATCTCACTATTACTAAAATCCTGCAGGATCAGCTAACAGGCGATTTTGGCGAGGATTCCGGCTATCATGATCCTATTGTAGAGTTGAAAGGCCGGAATGCTTATTCGTGCACTTTCTGGGACAGGTATGGTCAGAATTATATCAACAAAAAACTTTGGAGTCAATCAGACCTTACTAATTTCAAAAAGGATCATGGTACTTGTGCAGATGGGTTCTGTCGCACCAAATGGAATCAGGAGCCAGGTAAGAAGAAAATCCGTAAACACAAATGCAATAAATGCTTTGAAGCACATAAAGATTCGGCAGCACCACCTCCTCGAGTTATTGTTCCACCTGGTGAATTAGATCATCTGCCGCCAGGATACGATTATAGCACGTGTCCGTATTACGAGCAGGTTTTTAAGGCGATCTACGGCCGCAAATGTGTGATGAATTTTTCGAGTTTCTTGTTCCAGACCAGTCTCACGCCACGATTCAACACGCCGCGTAATTTGATGGTGATCGACGAGTGTCATAATGTCGAGCCTATTTTGTTGGATTTTGTTTCGTTGACAATCAACGATATGCAATTACAGGATCACGGGATTTTTATTCCGGAGTTGGAGACTGCTGATGCGTATGCTCTATTCTTCAGCGACGCCAAGATTGAACAGACTCTAATCCAGATCATCAAACAGGCTCAAGTGGATGAAAAGAACAAGGTCGTGGATGAACTGTCTAGGACTTTGAAGAAATATGAGATGTTTATGAACCATGTCACTAAAACTGGTGCTGAATGGGTTTGTGAATATGAGGAGAAGGCAGATGGTAAGGGCGGTGTGGCACATCGGACTGTGACATTACGCCCGGTGTATGCGATGAATTTTCCAGAGGATCTCTTATTTCAATATGCAGATAAGATTCTGATGTTGAGTGCTACGGTGTTGGATGTTGGTGTGATGTGTCGATCGCTTGGTATCGATCGGAAAGATGTGGCTGCGTTCCGAATGAAAAACCGGTTCCCAGCTAAGAATCGCCCAATTTATTTGGATCGTGTCGCCAAAATGACTGGCGGCAAGGCGAAAATGGGTGGGTGGATGCCTAAGGTGGTGCGTCGTGTAGATGAGATCGTGGCTGAATATCCAAATGATAAGGGTATTATTCACACTCACAATTTCGCTATTATGGACAATATTCTGACCAAATGTCATGCAACTACCAGAGCTCGACTTTGTCATCAGCGTAGTTTCAGGGATAAGGCTGACATGTTGATCTATCATGCTAGAACTCCGGGCAATGTGTTGATTGCTCCGGCGATGCATGAGGGGATTGATTTAGTTGGTGATTTGAGCCGGTTTCAGATTATCTGTAAGGTGCCTTATCCAAATTGTTTTGATAATGAGCAATTGGCCCGGCGAGTAGAGATCGACCGAAAGTATTATGAGTGGCTAACTGCTCTCAAATTGGTTCAATCCTATGGCCGTAGTGTCCGTAGTGTCGACGATTACGCGGACACTTTTATTCTTGATGAAGCAATCGATCGTTTCCTCAAGGTTGCGAAGAATATGTTACCAGATTGGTTCTTGGAAGCTATCCAGAACAAATGACTCAATTTTATATATGGGTTGATACCTGGTTCGTCGGTTGCACTTTTTCCAACAAATTCAGTACAAAACGGACATGCGTCTGGAGTCATTTTCAAGGAGCGTGTGTTTTGGTGGACTCTAACTAAGGAAGTTGAACCAGTAGAAGCTCTTCTTCGGGTTATCCGAAATTATTCGCAAGGATAGAGAGTATACTCAATGGCTAGAGAATGTGGTGATTGCCAACTCTGTTGTATGCTAATCGGTGTTCAAGAACTAGTCAAACACCCTCACCAACGATGTAAGCATCAGTGCGAAGGTGGATGTGATATCCACATAAGCAAACCCAAAGAATGTCGGACTTACCAATGTCAATGGAGATCTGATGAGTCTGTGCCAAAAGAGCTTCGACCAGACAAGCTTGGTTGTATCATTGATATCCACAACACTCCGTTAGGTCTGGCGATTATCTGCCACCAATCTGAACCCGATCAATGGTCCAAAGAATCCATAATCGGCATTCTTTCTAGGCTTGCCAAACATAACGACTGTTGGATCTACGCTATTCATGGAAATAATCGCCAAGCAATCTTTCCAGAATGGGCTATAGAACAACAGAAACAATTCGACAGCATGGTGGTTGCTGATACTATGCAAGAGTTGTATGGTAGTATTGCTCATCCAGACGAGTAATCGCGTATTTAAGGTATATTTCTATACCTGGGGAACGCGATTATGCTTGAGCTGAAGACAGTCGCCTGGCAGAATTTCATGTCGTATGGCGATTACGAGACGGTACTAAACCTGGACGAACTAGGCCAATGCCTCATTACCGGAGAGGTGGTGGATGGTGATAAGTCACTATACGATAATAGTGCCAATCTACAAATCACCAAATCCAATGGTGCCGGAAAGTCTACGGTAGTTAATGCTATTCAATGGGTCCTTTTTGGTCGGACCATGCACTCTAGCAGTCCTGGTGATAAAATAGTCAATTATTTCACCGGTAAAGACTGTGTAGCACGTCTAGAATTCACCAACGGCGACTTTATAACCAGGACTAGAAAATCTGGCGGCCACAATGAGTTACACTTCGTTAAAGACGGCAATGAGATCACTTTGACGAGTGAGACTTTATCCACTCAGAAGAATCAACAAAAACAGCTCAATCGAGAATTCAATCTGGATTGGGAAGTATTCTGTGGATCCATATTCTTCAACCAATACGGTAAACCGTGGATGGAGATGGCTGATTCAACACGTAAAAAAGCGATTGAAAGAGTGCTTCATGTAGACCGGTTCGCCTATTACGCCAAGAATGCTAAAGGTAAGTGTGGTCAACTTGATAGTAGTATCGACACTAAACGTGGTCAGATTAATACGCTCAACCAAAATATCGTGCGGCTCAACCAAGAGATAGAACGTCTAACCGCCGCATCCGAGAATTATGGTAAAGACCGTGACCGTCGAGTCACTGAATCACTCCAGACCGCTATAGACGAGAAAAAGAGACGAGACGCCATCGAGCGACCAAACCTGGAAAAATTACAAGCCAAATGGGACGTGGTTAAAAAAGTCGAAGAATACGTCGGCTCACTTCGGACCAAACTCAATGTCACAACCCGTCTAATTGCTACTATTGAAGGAACTGTTGAATCACTAAGTAAGAAGATCAAAACCTGGGGGGCTAAAGCAGGGAAGATATGTAATGCCTGCGAACAGGAAGTACCAACAGCCCACACAGCCTCTAAGATTGATCCGATTAAGAAATTATTGGTGGAAGAGAAGACCAAACTCGCAAAGCACCAGGAAGATCTCACTAAAACCCACCAAACCATTAAATTGGCTGAAGGTCAATTGGCTGATAAAAAGCCCAAGACAACCATACGGGCCGCCAAGGACACCCATTCATCGTGGGAACGCCACGATAAAGCCATGGCCCGATTTAAGGCCGACGCCGCTAAAATCCAGAAAGAAAAGAACCCACATACTGTTACTATTGCCGAAACCAAGAAATCCGTAGAGGAGCATGGTGAGGATATCACTAAACTAGAGAAGGACATTGAACAAGAGACCTTCTTGAATCGGCATTATGCTTATATTTATAAAGCATACAATGATCGAACTAAGATCAAGAGTTTTGTATTCCAGGAACATGTTCCATTTATCAATAGTCGACTACGTCATTATCTGGACGTGTTCGGGCTTGATGTCCAGATTGAATTGACGCCCGCGTTGGGTATTACCAGTAATTTGTGGGGATATGAATTCGAATCAGGCGGTGAGAGAAAAAGAACGGATGTCGCGTTTATGTTGGCAATGTTCGATTTTCATGAACAAATGTATGGTCGTCAGTGCAATATGTTAGTGCTGGACGAGGTGGATGGCCGTCTTGATGATGACGGCATTGACTCGCTCATCAACATCATCAAGAATGATCTGGCTCCCAAGGTGAAGACAATTCTAATTATCTCTCACCGGAACTTGATGTATGATACATTCCCTAAGGAACTTCGGGTCACTCGGACCAATCGGTTTTCTCAGATTACCGAAGTGGTGTAGATTTTTGGTGGGCCTTGACCAATCACGGATATTAGCCTTTGGAATTGGTTCAGGTAAAGCAAATATATCCTATGGACTCCTGCACAGTTGATAAGTTGAAAAAGGTCTCAAACACCGAGGTTATTCGGCGTTTGATGATTAAGTATTTTGTCGATAAGGGATTCGTAGAGAGTTTCGATCGTCAGATGTATCCTGGGTTGATTCAGGATTTGCCGATGGTCATCCCGGCTTTGTCGAATAAGATTGAGGTAGTCCCCCACGCTGAGGAGATCGACACGTCGATTGGGAAGGCTGTCCTTGGGTGGAATATGTTTATCCTAGGGAATCAACGGATGTACCTGGGAGAAACGTACCACAATAATCTGCAGGATTTGGCAAGGCAGGTCAAGACTGGTATTATTATGCCAGAAGAGACTTTAGGGTCCACTGCTCGCCGTCAGACTACTCCTCGCAGGATTGTGGCGTTTATTACGCGAGTGTTGGGTGATCATAAGGCTGGATATATCGATCTTGCTCCTGGGACTCGCCCGATTGGTGAGCCAGGTCAGGCTTATGGTGGCCGTGGAATGCCGCAACAATTCAACCGCTCGGGATATGGTACCTAATTCTGTGGTACTAATCCGTGGGCTAGGCAGACGGTCCTAATATTCTCCATATAGATGGTGACCGATCGTACCGTAATTCCGAGGAATTTGGAAATATGGTTTTTTCGTGGCCGGTCATCGCCATATTCGTTGGAGAATTCGTTGTAGATGTCTCCGAGTCCGCACTGGATATCGAAGATACTTTGGCAATCGCCTTCTGGGAGTGATTCTCGTACTGCAATCATTACGTCTGTTGCGTCGATTGTTGCGACGTGGTCGTCTTGATCCATCTTTTGTGCTCCGATAGTGCGAAACGAGAGTTGGCTGATTGTGAAATCGCTTCCCTCATCATCTCCGCTCTTGGTGTGGTTATCGAGAATCAGGACGTGTTCCGGCTTTGAGACGTATGCTTCTAATTCTCCAGCGTCGGAATTTTCGATGACCCGAATCTCGGACGGCGTGCAATTAATCTCAACTGAGTGATTTTTTGCTTTTTGTCGTAATACAGCGAACTCTGCTGTGAATTCAGGTGGTGTGAGTAAACCAACAACGGCGATGGAGTAATAACCATTAGACGGTTGGTCTCTTGTGCTGTGATTATAATCAATTTTGAGCCGTTGACAGAGCGATAACAGCTCTTCCGTGATAATTTCGTCGGCCCGTCCACAGATTTTTTGGGGCTCTTTACGGTGTTCTTTGCGGCCGTTTTCTGCGAGTTGTTGCCGGAAGTAATTCCAGACAAATTCTCCGAAGAATTTGACTAGCTGCGTGTCGCAATTGATGATTTTGTCGGGGTCTAAGTATTTCTTAACTCCTGGAATATAATAGATTGGTGATTCACATTTAGGAGCTGTTTGGACAGGGGTGAAATATTTGTAACTGTTCTGGAAGACTGTGAAGGGAACGTATGTGTTCTTCACGAGGTTGGTGTCACCTGGGTCGGTGACGCGGACTTGTTTACAGTTGGGGCAATCTAATTTTTGGCGATTGATTTGGCGGGAGATGCCTTGTTGAGTGATCCAGGAGTTGGAACCACAGGCTTTGCAGCAGAAGGTATATTGTCGGTGGTGGTAGAGTTCCACCGTGGCCTTCCAGATGGCGATTTGGAATTCGGCTTCTCCGCAGCGTTTGTCGCTGGCGTAGTCGCCTCCAATCGTGTTTCCAAGCTCTTCCATAATCCCGGCTCGGTGCCGTGACATTCCTGGGTGCTTGGCGACGTAATCAACAATAAACTCGACGTGTTGCTTTTCGTCAGGTGTCAGGTTGACCATGGTCACATTTGCGAGTGAACCTCTAAGATAAAGTTCCGGCATTTGGCGTACGAGTGCCATGAATTCCTCCGATTGGGATAAAACGTCCTTGAAACGTTGCACTTGTCATGATAGTTATTGGAACGCCCCACTGATAGATCCGTATTGTGGGGAGAACCATCCGGTAATCTTGTTACAAAAGGGATATGATGAGTCAATATTGCGACACCAAGATTTTGGAACAGAACTGGTTTAACTGGTTGCTGTCTTCGTCCGTACCAACACTGGAGGCTTTCCGGAAGGCGGGGGTGCTGTGGACAAAGGTGATTGGCACCGTTAGACGGGATGACGACACAGAGATTTGTCGTCGTGGGATACCGCTTTTGGACCCGTCGTATCCGACAAGAGCCCATTGCATTGCTTTGGGGCATCCAGTATACTTGAGCAGTTATAGTGGTGTTCCGCAATCTTCGGGGACTGTGTTCATTGATGGTCATCATAAACCGATCGAAATAGAATCCCTGGTCAGTGAGTTGCATCTCCTTTCGGATTCGTGGGTGCATAATTTGGAGAACCCGTTGAATCAACATGTGACACTCCCACATATCGAAGTGAACGGGTACGTGCGAGAGGTTCCAGAAGAGGTGTCCTGGCATGCGATGTTGAGAGACATCGATAAAATGTGCCAAGGGATCGCAATGAAGTTTAAGCAACCTACAGATGAAGAGCGGTTGGATCTTGCCAACGAGGCCCTTTTGCAAGTTACCAACAAGCTTGTTAAAGGAAAGCTTGTGTATATTCCGGGCAAAGCACCCGTTTTTAACCTTCTCACCACGACAATTCACCGCTGTATGTATTCAATTATGAATCGGCGGTCTAATAGAAAACAGGGGCAAGCAAGATTGCTTGAAGCTGCCCAAGCGGGCACTCTCCCCGATTCGCAAAGGTCTCTACGTACGCCGACACGACGCCCAATTAGAACACGTTGAAATCTTTCTGTCAAGATCTATAGAGTATGCTTTGTCTATGACATCAGAACCTCTCACGGACACCAACCCTCTAATATGACATGTTGGTGGGAATACTAGCAAACGTATTATAGATGTAGGAGAAGAGATCAATGATAACACTAGAGGGTTCCTCCAATGAAAGATCAAAAACCCACGGAGGGACAGGCTAACCAGCCATCAGAATCAGTTCGAGCACTTCTGGGAGAGCATCAAGAGGCACTCGTCTTGCTCTTAGACCCAGACACAGCCACTGAAGGCGAATCTACAATAACATGTTTCATGAAGTTAGGAGAGCCAAGCCGACTGGCGGCTTACCTCCCAACGCTTCTGCAACAATTATTGCAGACAAGCCGTGGTAAAACAAGTTGTAACATCTCGACTAAAACCACAACTAGTCCGTAAAAGGGCCATCGTTCGGGTCCCCCCGACCGTCAAAGTAGTAGTCAAAAGTGTTGGCAAGCCCAAAGTTGCTGAACCAAAGCAACTGAAGCAAGTCCGCATCCGGTCGCAAAGTGCTAAACAACAAGCACAGCCACCACAACAACAAATACCACCATCAGGAGCGGTAGTCCACAAAAACCGCCGTGGTATCAGGCGAGCGACCAAAGTTCGATACGTCTCTAGAGGTGTATCCCCCCAATCTATTGCCAAAGTCAACTCGATCAGGAATATTGGTAAAGGAAAAATCCTAATCATCGTCGGCAATGGGCCATCTCTAAACGAAACACCACTCGAGAAACTCCGCAATATTCCCAACGTCGACACTCTGTCGATCAACAAACCAGACGCAAGACTTTGGCCAACATCACATTGGTCATTCTTTGACGGGTCTCAAATGCGGAGACATGAGGACCTATGGACAAATTTTAATGGCTTTGTTTTTAATAGCACAGCCATTAAAAAGCAAAAAGAGAAGTCCATGCAGTTCAAGAATTTGGGCGGCAACGGCTTCAGTCGCGATATGTCCAAAGGATTGCATATCGGACGGTCCTCAGTCTATGCTTCGATGCAAATTGCTCTCTGGATGGGATATGAACACATCTATATTTTCGGATGTGATATGAACCCAGACGGTCTAGACGGGAAACTACACTTCTACGGTGATAATCCCGATGTAGAACCAAAGAACCGAGCGGACAGGTTCCAGAAAGAAGCAGAACACTACGACACAGCCGCCAAGATCTTATCCCCAGATGAACGTGCAAAATTTACTTTCTGTACAGAGTATAATCCTTGGGGATTTGTCAACGAGTTTGGTAAAATGAGCCATAAAAACGTTGACGCAATCTTGGAACATGCAGCGAAGCTGTAAAATATGAAACTACGAAGTATTTGTGAATCTAAGAATGATGCTTTAGAAATTATCAAGAGACATCTTGGTAAAGTTCTTATCAAGGGTTCATTTGATGACCACATATGGGTTAATTCTGAGTCGCCCCCTACGAAGGCATTGGGCCAAGAATTAACCAAAATTGGTTGGGATTTAATCGGATCGGAAGAGTTAACAAATCCATATCATTCTGGCGGACCCAAGAAGTATTATTCATTACGAATTGTGATTACTGATACTAAATCATTCCAAACAACCGGTTTTGCATTCCATATCACACCAACCGAAAATTTATCATCTATCAAAACCAAAGGTCTGAGACCCAATGAAAAAGGCCGCATTTATTTGTTTTTAGATAAACAAGCTGTTAATAATCTTCTCGGTCACTTTATAGATCCTCATATGCCTAGTGCTGTGGGTAGTCCACACCATCCTTGTATGTGCGGGAATTGTTCTATGCTTGAAGTCGATATTGATGGCCTAAATCTTTATCCAGATCCCGAAATCGGTCCTGATTGGAATGTTGGATATACTAGAGAGACTATTGAGCACAATAAAATAAAGATCTTATTACAAGATGTGCGTGATTGGCCAGGCTATGAATACTTGAAGGCTTAATCATAATAGCGATAACTAAAATATATTAGCCGTTCCGTTCTCAATCGTTGTATTAAAGCAAAATGCGTGGTAGAATCTATATAGGCACAAGCCTACAAAATGCTAAAAGAGCAAACGAACTCCAAGCCAGGTTCAAAAAAGCTGGATGTGAGATAACTTATGATTGGACCACACACGGACAAGTATATAGCGATGAAGAATTGGCAGAGTATGGACTCGCAGAAGAAACTGGTGTTAAGAACGCCGATGTATTCTTTATGGTGTTCCCGGCTCGTAAAGGTTCACATTGTGAACTGGGTTTAGCCAGAGCTTTTGGTGTCAAGATCGTCTTGCTTACAGAACAAGACACCATGGGGGAGAAGAAAACATTCTATTTCTTACCAGAAGTCCAGAATCGGCCAATTGTTTCCCGATTTAGGGACGAGGATAAAGCCGTTCAATTTACTCTTGATTACTTGGATACTAAATATGGGCGGAGCAATCCTCAATCGACTTGAAATCGACGTCATGCAAGCCAACGAACTTGCAGAAGCGTCAGAACTTGCCGCAAAACACAAAATACCAGCACTAGTGGTGCACCCAGATCTAGCATCCGAAGCCCAGATCTATCGCGGTAGGGCGGGTGGACGATATTTTTTAATCACACCTATTGATTGGCCTAAAGGGGAAATTTTCGGTCAGAACAAACTGCGTGGGCTATCCACAGATGCCCTAGATGCAGATGGCTTCGAAATCTTACTGACTGGCGGAAAGAATAAAATAGATTCCCGCAACGAAGCTAAAGCACTCACAGAATTCATCAAGACTCATCTCGCCGAATCCTTAGAAGTCCGTTTTGTGCTAGGAGTTAATGGCCGTGATGATGATAATATTAAAGCGTTGTGTGAAGCATTGTTGGATGTCAGGACGCCAGCTTATGTCAGGACTGATATTCAACTGAAACTTCAGGTTAGTAAGGCCAATCCTGATATCCATAATAAAATTATGGAAACAATCCGTAGCATTGTTAAGGTGCCAATAAAACTAAGTGGCAATATAAATAACGTCAGGACTATTACGTCTTGCAATGACGCGGCCCGCTTCGCTGTAAATCTTCTGCAGGCCAAAAATGTGGTGAAAGAACTCCAACAACAGCCTGAAGAATTAAGGCGATTGCTGGGGAACGAAAATGATACCACACAATAAATATATTGCCTGCCCACATTGCGGTGGAAACATAGGTTGGGAATTTATTAGGACTGATCTTGCCGGTCCCTACCATTGTTACCATTGCAACAAACCCTTCGTACTGACTTCAGAAAACGCCGTTACGATCCAGGAGACTGGATCAGTTAATCTCTCAATCATTCTCCCAGTATTGGAAGAAGGAGAAATTGTTCTCCTGGTAAATGAAGAACATCCTTGGCACAATGAAATTGCCCTCATTTGTGGCCGTAAACACAAACATTATCATCTCGAAATTCTGGGGAAGAGGCTATGGGTACCAGAAGATTGGGTAAGGAAAATCGATGAATCACTTGCTGACTCAGATCAATGAGTTGGGCGAGGATGCCGACTTACTCGCACGACACGATGATTGGCTTGAGACGCAAAGGAATGCCTTACAAGGTGATCTAGAACAAAAGGCGACCGAACTTCGGGCAGTCTTGCTGGCTCAACGTATAAAAAGATTGTTGCAACAGAAGAATTTGGTAGCCGTGCAGCAACTTATTCGCTCCAGTGAGGGAAAAGTTGTTGATATAGTCATACGGATAATGAATCTACCCGATGCACTACAACAACTGCTAAAACCAGCCGTCGATACTCTAGACGAAGTAAATGTTGCCGCCCAAGTCTATGGTTGGGATAAAGATGGCTATGATATTCCAGGATCTAGAGCTCTCCGCACCACATAGTTGTATGTTAAGTTTTCGAGTCATCACAGTATTGAGATGCTGTGATGAAAACGCAACACAACTACGGAGACGAAAATGCAAGACCGGCGATTTAATGTAGTAACTGACGGATCTTGGGGTAGTTGCGGCAAAGGTCTTATTTGTACCGCCATAGCATCACGTTATCGCCCCGGAATCATCTCAACTACGAATATGGCTAATGCGGGCCATACCGCCGTTCACGAAAACGGCAAAGACGAATTTGTAGCAAAAGCTCTTCCCTCTGCAGCTATTCTTCGCAAGTGGATCAAAGAATATGATCCACACATCGTCGTGGGGTGTAGTGCAGCATTCACCATTGAGCAGATGCATAAAGAGATCCAGGAAACCGAATCCAGCTATCAACTCACAATCCACGAACGAGCTGGAGTTATTACAGACGCCCACAAGGAAGCCGAAGGCAACCTAACCACTGGTACTAAACACCTAGCCAGCACAATGCAGGGTTGTGGGTCCTTTCTCGCAGATAAAATCATGCGTAAGAGGGAACTTAAACTTGCTCGAGATTATGATGCCCTATCTGGTTACATGCCATCGGCTATAGGCAAGAAGATTGATAATGTCGACCCAGAAATTTCTGATTACGTTCAAGGAATGAGCCTGCCACAAACGCTGATGGTCCTTATGGAACGTTTCGGGGTTACTATCCTACATGAAGGAGCCCAAGGGTTCTCTCTCGACATTAATCATGGCTCACATTACCCACAATGCACTAGTCGGGGTACTACCGCCATTCAGAACTTGGCGGACATGGGCTTACCACATACTGCTATGGGTGACGTCTATTTAGTAATCAGACCCGCACCAATCCGTGTCGGCAATGTCATCGAAGACGGTAAGACGGTTGGACACTCTGGTGGCCACTACGACGACCACGAAGAAACATCGTGGGAGAACATAGCACGAGAGGCAAACGCCCCGCCAGAAGTGATGAAAGGCGAACTAACCACCGTTACCAAGAGATTACGACGTGTATTCACGTTCTCGAAGAAACAGCTCAAAGAAGCTGCTCTCGTCAACGGAGCTAACAAAATAGCTCTGAATTTCGCCAATTATATTGATTGGTCGTGCTATGGCACCAACGAATATGGTGCACTACCTAAAAAGGTGACGGATTTCATACATATGGTTGAAGATATTGCTGGTATTCCAGTCACAATTGTTGGAACCGGTCCACAAAACAACCATGTTTGCTTCCTGGATTAAGATGCCAGGTAATCTCGTACGCGACTGCAGTCTCACTGTATATAGTTGGTGTTGGGCAGGTAACATCCTCACAAACATTGAGACACCAGGAGTGTTCCCGATAGAATGGATAAGCAAACAATACCGACTAAACCAGGAAGAGTGCGTGATACTCTCCGAGTCGCCTCTTATCTTGAGGAAGCCGGAGAAGACCCTAGCATCTCCTGCGACAACCTCCTAGGTTTCGGAATTCACTACATAGCTCTAAAACATATCTGGACCGGGAATATCGGCACACTCGCCGATACCGCCTGCCAGAAATTACGTAAGATCATAACCGACAAGGATATGACAGTAATTATGATCGCCAGCGATTTGGGCGACGAGGCGGCAAATAACCTGAGTCGAATCAGTGAATCACGGATTGATCATATCTTCAATCTGGCAGCCTATTTTAAGGCCCCAATGGTCAGAATTGGTATTGGTAAACAATGTCAGCAAGAATGTACATCCCTCGTTGATGAGTGGATGAGCAAGATATCTGCCAAAGCTATATCTGCCAATATAACTCCTGTGTGCGAAATCACATTTGATTCATATTTTGATACACCTAGTGCATTAGCCAACCAATTCCGCAAACACAAACGTTGGAAATTGCTTTATGACCCAGCCCAATTTATCCTAAGGAAGAATCAAAACCCATTCGTAAAATATTGGACATTATTGAAATCCAGTGTTGCTGCGATCGATGTTCGGGATTTGAAGATAGGTAAAGGATTCAAACCAGCAGGTTTTGGGGACTCCAAGATTGACTATACTGTAAAAGACGCCATCGGCAACGGGTACAATGGCTGGTATATAATGGAACCGTCCTTCGGAAGACGCCATGGAGACGCCCACACAAAACAGGAGACGTTTCAGATGGCTTTGGACGCGTTCGATGCCCTTATAGAATAGTGTCAAAACTAATCTAGAACAGGACCCTGGAGTAACCCATGGCTGTAAATGTTAACGAAGCAATTCAAAAAATCAAAGCAGCTGGTACTGCTGCAGTCCGAGCGATCCCAATGCCTGGTCAGAATGTAAATTCTGGCAATTATCAGATCGAGATAAACCAGGCCGGGGTTTGGACTGCGGTCGCGTCAGGAATCAGCAAGAAAATCGCAGAAGATATTATCAGCCAGGCGACCAACAGGGTTATTCTCGGATAATAACCTTGCTCATACAAGGCCATTCCAAATGGTTCGAAAAGAACGGATTTCATCGGTCCTAGAGTTGTCTCGCTATAAGACAGGTGAAACAGTCTGGTGGGTAGTCTTTCGCAACAAAGACTCCATTCCGGACTTAGATGAAGAACAAAAATGGATGGTAAGTTATCATCCAAAAGTCCTCTATGAACGCGGTCCATACCAGAGACTTTGGAACAGCAAAGCTAAGTTGCCCAAATTGCAACACATGGACTTTGCGGCTATGACGTCTTTATTGACCTCAGAATTCCGAGTCGAACCATTTACTATTGTAGAGGTTATACGAAGCCGGGACACTGCGGAATTTTTCTATTCAAACTCTGACGATGAATGGATGCCCGAATCTAGTCTCTTTTGTACTGATATCGCGGCCCGTCGTGAACGAAACCGCATCATGAGGCTACTTAGGAAATGGGCAACTAGTCAGTCCACTTAAGATAGGCCATGAAAATGCGAATTTCATTTTGTCTCATTTGTTATAATGAGGCATATCTGATACGTCAACAGCTTATTAATCTGTACCCCCACGCCTATGAAATAATTATAGTCGAAGGGCGATCGACAGAACTAGGTGACAAGTTCCCCAAGACCAGGGATAAGACCCTACAGATAATCAGGGACTTCCCAGATCCAGATAATAAAATTATCCTTATCACTAAAGATACATGGGTCGGTAAGGATGCTATGGTGGCTGCCTATTATAACAAAGCCACAGGTGATTATGTTTGGCACATCGATGCAGATGAATTCTATACCCCAGAATGTATCGAGGGTACAAGAGCTTACATCGACAAAACTCAAACACTCAATTATTCACACCACGAATATTATTACTATAGATATTACAACGTAGTGGTGGCTAAAGATGGCACCAAGAAATTCTGGAACAGACCGGCCAGAATCCACAAGAAAAAACAGGGCCTGGTCCTAATCCACCGACCACAAATCATTCGCGGTAGTGCACCAAAAGACATCCGGCCCGTACCCAAAGAAATCGGAATCCGCCATCACTACTCAATAATGGACCTCGAGAAAGTGGCGATGAAAGCCCAATTCTACGGGTATGACATGCACAGTAAGTATTTTAGTACGTATAAAAAACCACTCGAAAAACTCATCGACGCCAAAATATGCGTCCGACCAGACAACGACCGCAAACCCAACAACATCCCCGCAGTCCTAGAATCCGACGAACTACAAATCCCACCAGGAATCGACGAATTATTCAACTATTACGAGCACGAACAATACCCCTGGACGATATCAGACAGAATCAAACGAGAAATGTTCCCAGAAAAATTCACCAGCGGTGTCATCTACCCAATTCCACCAGCATTCGACAGCCAAGGCGACTTCGACCAAGTAGCCGTCGAAAATTATCTGGAACACCTACATAAGAACGGTGCTAAAATCATCTTGGTGACAGCTGGCACAGCCCGCTTCAACATGTTGACGAACCATGAAATAGAGGCACTCAACGCCTCGTGCAACCAATTCCAAGGTACAAAGATTCTCGGGCTACCCCCGGTTCCAGATAAATTATTAAGTAGATGGATTGACCACGCCAATAGTTGGGAACCCGACGCTGTTATGCTCATGTACCCAGACAGGTACTACTCAGACGAGGATGTGTGTGGTTATTTCTTCAGGGCAGCCGACAAACTAAAAGTGCCAGTAATGGTTCACGGCATGTTCATGCGGAACGCGGTAGCCGGTGGCACATACAACTTCACACCCGAGATTGTCGCCAAACTCAAGAAACACGATAATATTATCGGCATGAAGGAGGAGAGCACCTCCTATGAAATGGCCTATAAAGTAAGCCGCCAAGCTGATCACAAATTTCTCATCTTCCCGGCGGGAGGTAGTTGTCGTCGATACTTGCTTACTCAACCCGCCGGAGCCCAAAATTTCCTCGGTGGAATCGGCAATATTTATCCACAGATCGAAGAAGCCTTCTACATCGCCATGAAAGAAGGTCTCACCACCACCGCCCACAAAATAGTAGAACGGTACGAAGACCCACTATTCGCGGTCTTCGGACCTATTGGATGGCACCGCGCACTCCAAATTGCCTTGAACGTAAAAGGTCTACTAAAAACAACCAACAGGATATCATTTGGTGAAGCGAAACCAGAACACGTCAAAGCAGTCAAAGCAGTTCTACAGCTGATCGAATCCAGACTGGATAAAGAAGGTCTTTAATGCTGGATATTGTATGGATAGTCGGACCATGCGGAATGGAGACAAAAAGTCTCTATCTAAACACAGCTGAAAAACTCAACAACCTGATGCAAGGCCGTAACTGGTACTACAAAGCATCATTCGACAAAGCCAACAGATCCGCCGTACAAGGGCGACGTGGCCCAGGTTGGGAAAGGGGACTCGAATTACTAGCCGCCGCCAAAGAAAAATTCCCAGACCTACGACTTACCACTGATATCCACGAAGTCCATCAAGTAGAGCCACTCAAAGACCTAATCGACGTCATCCAGGTGCCTGCCTTCTTATGCCGTCAAACAGACCTGCTTATCGAATGCGGCAAGCACTTTGATATCGTCCATGTCAAGAAGGGCCAATGGGTCAGTCCAGAAAACACCAAACACTTCGCCGGGAAAATCAGAAGCCAAAACCCCAACGCACAAGTCTGGATTACGGACCGTGGTTCTAATCACGGGTATGAGAAGTTGTTCGTCGATTTTGGTGCTGTCGAAGAAATGGCTGATTATGGGGACCGTGTCTTTCTAGATTGTACCCACTCGACCCAACAACGCAAGGGCGATTTCACTGGCGGTGACCGAGAATTAGCTATGAAATATATGCTAGCCGCCCCTATTTTCGGATACACCGGCATCTTCGCTGAAGTCCATCCAAATCCGTCACAAGCCTACTCAGACGCGGATTGCCAGATTCCGCTAAAAGATTGGGCTAGACTACTCAATCGCTTCGATAAAATCAGTGAGGTAGCGATCTCATGAAGGGTGTAGCATTTGTCCCAGCACGTGGTGGATCGAAAAGGCTGCGAAACAAGAATATTATCACACTACTTGGCAGACCCCTTATTCATCACACACTCGATACCTTGGCACCAATATTCGACAAGATCGTCATAGCTACTGATGATGATAAAATTACCAAAATAGCTGAGAAGCATTCTTGCAATCCAGAGATTTTTATGCTGCCAGCCAGCACTGTCACAGACAAGTCAACCGTCCTAGATTCTCTTACTCACGCTATTATTGACAGAGGGATGGCTGCTGAATATGATTATGTAGGCCAGTTCCTTCCCACTTGCCCGCTACGAAGCACAGAAGACATCGAATGTGCTATCGCCATGCTTGATAAGAATATAGATGGCGTAATAAGTATTACTGATTATGATTTCCCACCAACTTTAGGCTTGTGTCTGGACCCAGATGGTTTACTTCACTGTTCCGACCACAGCCTACCATGGTTAACAGGAAATACACGATCCCAAGACCATAGTGGTATTTACCGCCCCAACGGTGCCGTATACCTGCGGTGGACCGACTCATTTAAGAAAAGCCCGAATTTCTATAAAGGCCGAGTAAGGGCATATTCAATGCCTAAAACACGGTCTCTGGACATCGACACGATTGAAGATGTCCAATTGGTCGAGGCATTGTATGGAACCAAATGATTTACAACGATTGGTCGAGGCATTGTATGGAACCAAATGATTTACAACGATTCTGGAGGGGCCAAGTCTGTGATGGACATAAACACTTCAGAAAGAAGATAGGACCTAAAAAGAAACAAGTGCTGATCGGCCGATTCCAGCAACATGCTTTAGACCAAATCGACACAGATGCTATAAATACGACACTTGATTGGGGGTGTGGTGGTGGATTGCTAGCGAAGATGATCTCAGAGTTTTCAGACCTTATTTTATTAGACATTGCCTCAGAAAGTCTCCAAGAAGCGTCAGATTACGTCGGTGAAAAGGTTGTTCAGACAATCGAATTCTCAGACCCAGATGCTCAAATACCAGATACACAATCAGACCTGCTAGTGTGTTATAGTGTTATTCATCATTTCCCAACCCATGAATATTGGAAGAAAATAGCGACTATTTGGAATTCGATTGCTGTGCCAACCATGGTAATCCAAACCAAACTTGGTGCAACAACAATCGAATCACCAAATTACAGGAGCAATTATACTAATGGTCTAATTTTGTCAAATAGAGACTTTCTAGACCCATTCACTAAGAAATATACAATCAAGTACTACGAGGAAGAGCAACACAATCAACCAGATATCAAACTGGGATTCGTAATTCTGTCGCTCCGTGATTAATATGGTTAAAGGAATAAATCTAGGATCAGGAGATAGCTGGAATTTAACCGGTTGGCGTGGGATCGATAAGATATGTGGCGACTTTCTCAATGCAGAGACTATTCTACCATTCGCCGACAATTCAGTCGAAAATGCATATTCGTCCCATTTCTTTGAACATGTAGACGACAAAACATCATTACATCTGTTTGAAGAAACCTACCGAGTCCTGAAACCAGGTGGTATATTTAGAATAGTTGTGCCAGATTTCGAATTTTTCATTCGGAAATATCGCCTAAATGATGAGAAATGGTTTCGATCTATCAGGGGTGCACGCCCAGAATGGGCAAAATATGATGTGCCAGACACTATTTCGAGTCTTCTGCTCCACTGGGTAGCTAACTATGACTACCAAGGTCCAAAGGGATTTTACCGTGGACCTCCAATGGGCATCCCAGAACAGGAAGTCAAATTAAAAGCTACATTTGGAATTAAAGCATTTTGCGAATGGGCACAAGGACTGGTACCTAAAGACGATCCTAAAGTGACCACACAACACATTAACTGGTGGAATTTCGATAAATTCTCAACCCTTTTAACAAAGGCAGGGTTTGTCGACATCCACGAAAGTCAATATCAAAGATCGAACTCAAAAACCATGCTCGAGAGCGGCATGTTCGACTCCTGGAAGCCGAACCGCCAACCTTTCAGCCTTTACGTGGAGATAACTAAGTGAATCCCCTCATCGCCAAAGCCATAGCCGATTACGGACAGCTTATTGCAGACCAGAAGCCGGATGAGTTAACCGTCAGTTCCTACCGGGTAAAGAAACCTTGGGGTTATGAAATCTGGATGGAGATCAATGAATTTTACGTGTTGAAGCTCATCCAGATGGACGCTGGGAACCAGAGCAGCTTACAATCGCACGAAGACAAGTACGAGACCAACTTCGTGATCGAAGGAGAGGCCGAAGTTCTACTAGAAGATGCAGACGGTGTACTCCAATCACGGGTTTACAAAGTCGGGAACGGATGGTCTGTCCCGACCGGACGCAAGCACCGCGTTGTAGCCAAAACCTCATACACGGCTATCGAAGCATCCACTCCGCATTTAGATGATGTGGTGCGGTACGAGGATGATACTAACCGGCCGAGCGGAAGGATCGATGACGAACATCAACAAGAAGACTAAGATCTATGGGTCCTTTTCCAAGGAACCTGGTAACTGGGGTTGCCGATTCCATAATAGAGGATTCCAAAATCTCGGGATCGATGCTATTTATAGATCATTCGGTGTCGACAATATCAGAGAAGCACTAGATGCAATGCGTGTACTTGGGATTTCTGGTGCCGGGATCTCGATGCCCTTCAAGAAGAAAGTCATCAGTCATGTTGATGCATGCTCCGGCCCGGTAAGGGATATCGGGGCCGCAAACACCATCATCAATAATGATGGACACCTAATCGCCTACAATACCGACTGGATCGCAGCCGAATGGTTTCTTAAAGGACATCAGTCAAACACAATCTACATCCTAGGTAATGGTGGTTATTCGCAAGCCGTCCAATATGCCTGTAAAACCCTAGAGATGGAATTTGAACTCATTACACGGACCAATTGGGGCCGCATACAGGATCTTTCTCAATCTGTTATATTCAATTGCACTCCATTAGAGAAGAGACAAGTTCGACCGGTTCCATCCAACCATTATATTGATTGTCTGATCACTACGCCCATGGGACAAAGATTAGCCTCAATCCAGGCGGCAGAGCAGTTTAAGTTATACACCGGGAAAGATTACCCATGTTTAAACTCTGCCTAATGGCAGCAGGACGCGGCACTAGAAATGATCGCTTCCACAACCTCCACAAAGCTCTCCTCCCACTAGCCAACCGTCCCGCAATCTCATATATCCTAGATTGTGTGGATCCATCAGTTGAGGTGGTCATCGCATTGGGCCACTTACACGATCAGCTCCAATCCTACTTGGAGTACATCTACCCAAATCACAATTTCACATTCGTGACAGTAGACAACTACGACGGCCCAGGATCAGGTCCTGGATTGAGCTTATTATCATGCCGTGAACACCTCAGTTGCCCATTCGTGTTCACATCTATCGACACACTTTTCAACGCCAAATTAGAAGCACCCACTAATAACTGGGTGGGAGTAGATCAACGACCAAGGGACGAACTAACCGGATACTGCCTAGTGGATATAGGCCCCAACGAGTACGTCAAGAGATTTTACTACGACCCAGCCCAAGGACTTGGCAACGATGTCTTCATCGGGATAGCCGGAATCCACGATTATGAAGCGTTCTGGGGCGGTTTATCCGACAAGAGCACGATCAACAATGAGCACCAAGTGATCAATGGATTCTCATCTGTCCCATTGACCGCCAAGAGATTTCGGTGGCAGGACACCGGGACAGATGAGCGATACGACAATACTCTCAAACACTTCCCACAACCAGTAACCATAGCTAAAAAGGAAGAGGTCCTCTACATCGACAACGGCAAAGTCGTCAAATTCTTCTCAGATAGTGAGATAGTCGGCCACCGATGTGAGAGAGCAACAATTTTAGCTGGCAAAGTACCACGAATTACCCGATTGAGCGACCACCAATACGGTTATGAATATGTGATAGGGAATCTACTCTCCCACACCTACGATGAGAAAGTGCTCGACAAGTTCATTCAGTTTTGTGGCGATTTTTTTGTTGAACTACCGATAGAATCTGGCGATGAGTTCAACAAATCATGCCAGGAGATGTACGAGAAAAAGACCAGAATAAGAGCACAATCCTTCGTCGGCACAGAAGTCGATAATATTGTAACAATCAATGGCATCGGGGTACGCCCTATTGCCGAGTTATTAGACATCGTGGATTGGTGGGGCATCTGCGACAAGGCCATCCCCTTCCATTTCCATGGTGATTATCAACCAGAAAATATCGTCATAGACCGGGAGTGTGTTACTCTCCTAGACTGGCGTGACTCCTTTGGTAGAAGCACAACGGTTGGCGATCTTTACTACGACCTAGGGAAGTTGCACCACGCCTTGATCGTCAACGGAACCAACATCGTAGACGGCAAATATTCTCTCGAAATCCGTGGCTGGAATGCTTTTGTCAATATTGACAGTAGATACAATCTATTGCTGTTGATGAATAAGTTGGAAGAATTTTGTAGATCACAGGATTACGATTGGAAACATGTTGAGATGCTTGGTGCTCTCCAATATATAACTATTGCCAGTTTGTACGATGATACCAAGTACAGGGAGTTCCTGTTCTTGTTTGGCAAGTTACGACTAACACAATGTTTAAGGGGACGATGATGGTGCTAATGGGACCTCCATCAACAGAAGAGCTGGTAAAACTTTACAAACGCGAAGCTAATAAGGTCTTCAGTGAGATTGATGATCATGCCATCACTAAATTCGTTCATATGATCATCGATGCTTATGAAGCCGGTGCTAAAGTTTACGCCTGCGGAAATGGCGGGAATGCGGCCTTTGTTGGGAATCTAATCACCGACCTCAATATGCATCCATTTGTATCTGAGGACAAGAGCACCCCAATGGTGGTTCCCAAGCGACTACACGCTATTAACCTATGTGAATCCGGGTCGTCAATCACAGCTATTATGAACGATATCGGTCCAGAGCATATCTTCTCAGAACAGCTCCGATTTGGCGGCGGATCTGGTGATTTGTTGATCGGAATCACAGGATCAGGTACATCCAAGAACATTGTCCAGGCGATCAAGACTGCCAAAGAGATCGGCATGAAGACAATTGCTATCGCTAAATTCAGCGATACACCAGCTATAGAGTTAGCCGATCACGGCATCGTCATCGCTGGGAATTCAAATTTCCCAGGGCAGACTGGTGGGAATAACAACAACTTCCACTTCGAGGATTGCGTCGGCAAACTATCGCATATCGCGACAGGTTTACTTAAGCGACGAGTGGTTAGAGCTTTCGGGGCTGAAGCTTAACCTATTTATTTGGTTCACAATACTATCGGCAGTAAGACCATACTTGTCATAAAGATCGGCCGGTGGTCCTGACTCAACAAACTCGTCCTGAATCCCTATCCGCAACAATTGCGATGAACAGTTGTAAGCCTCAGCAAGGACTTCAGCAACGGCTGAGCCAAGACCACCCACGATTGTGTGATCTTCCACGGTTACAATGAGTTTAGATGTCCTGGCGTAAATCTTGATAATATCCTTGTCGATGGGTTTGAGTGTGGGCATGTTGATTAATGATGCACCCATCTTGGTGGCCGCATTATGAGCCATTTCTAAAGTACACCCACTAGAGATAACCGTAATATGTGATCCCTCTAGACACACCTGACCTTTACCAAATTTAAATTCGCAATCTTCATCGAACATCTCTTTCACCGGTTGCCGACCCAGTCTCAAATAGATGAGCTTGTCTGAATTGATTGCATACTCGGTAGCCCGCATTGCCTCATAATAAGTGGCTGGTTGGATGATATTCATATTAGGCAGACCACGCATGAGGTTAATGTCTTCCAACCCCATCTGAGTCACACCATCTTTACCAATCGCCATCCCAGCATGTGTTCCAACCACCAAGACCGGCTTGTTCTGGTATGCTAGAGAACACCGGATAATATCGTACCGCCCAGTAATGAAGGCAGCAAATGATGGAATGACCACCTTATACCCATATTCGGATAAACCAGCAGCAATACCGATCATATTAGCCTCAGCAATGCCAATCTCCATATATCGATTAGGAGCGGCAGCTGCGAATTTCTTCAGACGCGTAGCGTCCGCCAAGTCCGCATTGAGGACCACCAGGGTTTTGATATTAGCCATTGCAGCGAGTTGATCACCAAAGCCATCTCTAGTTGCCTTCATCTAATTCCTCCATTGCCATCTTGTATTCATCATCATTCGGGACTCTCGCATGCCAGCCACCCTCGATGAACGATACTCCACGACCTTTAATTGTATTGCATATAATACAAGTCGGAGTATCAGCTTTAACAGAATTCACCGCTTGGTCAATCTCCCAAACATCATGACCATTAATAGTCCGGGTGTTCCAACCGAACGCTTTCACTTTAGCATGCAGATCTCCCAAACTCAGGATATCATCTACAGGCCCGTCTCCTTGACCACCGTTCCGATCAATAAAACAAACCAGGTTTCCAAGTTTATGTCTCGGTGCTAACATCAAAGCTTCCCAGATCTGCCCTTCCTGCGACTCGCCATCACCTATAATACAAAATGATTTGGTGGTCTGACCCCTCATCCTCATCCCCATCGCATGCCCGATAGCAATACTTAGCCCTTGACCAAGGGATCCGGTGGAAGCATGGATATATGGTAATGCTAGCTTATGTGGGTGGCCCTGTAACGGTGAATCGATCTGGCGAAATTTCTTCAAGTCGTCGTCCGATATGAGGCCCAATTCATATAGGGCCGCATAGACAATCGGGATTGAGTGGCCTTTAGACAAAACGAGTTTATCTCCATCGCCCTCTATAAGGTTGAAATTGGAGTAGAGATAAGCTACTGCCTCTGCTATGGAGAAACTGCCGCCGATGTGCCCGGATCCGTTACCATGCACCATCGTTAGGACTGTCTGCCGAAGTTTGTTTGGGATCAGCTTCATTAATCACCTAAGGCGACTTTCACATCGTTAAGAGTGTGTATATCGTTAGAATCTCGTGTCTTATCATCGACCAACAAGTCGAAATGAATCTTACCGAAAACAATTTGGTGATACCGCACTCCCCATTCATTCAAGAGTCTGGTGGTCACCTCAGTAAGTTCTAGTTCACACCTCTCAGAATCTCCATTGAATTGACCCATACCACGTGAAGTGTATAGAATAATTATATACCCAGCATCGTAGCATTCATTCACCAACCGTATCTTATCTTGGTTGGGAGAGCATCCTTCATATTTTTCAGGACCGATTATGAATTCGGCTGATGATGTTTCGTCCCGAAAACAGATAACATCATCTATGTCGAATGCTATAGTCTTAGCCTCTAGACGGGCATAAAGAATAGACCCACCACAAATAAGAGATATGGTGTAATGTGGGTTAATCTCGAGAACCTTGGACTTGATGATATCCAGTTTTACTTCTTCAGTCCAATTATATTCTTCATCAAGACGATCGATATCATCGATCAGAATAATGTGGTTCTTAACTGGGTGCCTGGCGATATGCTCCAATTCTGAATATAAAGGACACCATACACCATATTCATCCGTACCAATTGTCGTAAGATGCCCTGGAGCCAAATGTGCATCAAGCCAAAACGTAATTGGTTCATTAATCTTACTGATTACCGGCCCAAGTTGTTCTTCCGATCTGCCATGGATTATGTGTACTTTACCATCTTTCCTCTGTTGTGCAAATTTCTTCTCACCCTCATCACAACTCACTTTTCGAAGTTCAATACTGTAAATTGTTTCAAATCCAGCATTCAACGCTTGTTTTACACCTTCCCCATGTTGGAGACCAGTCTCCACGAAGACTTTGGGTTGTTGTACTCGAATAGTCCGTAGGTTATTGAAATTGACAGTTAACATTTAAGCACTCCGGTTATCTGGTCCCAAGGAGATAATCTTTGGCGTTTTTGAATAAGAAAGCAACAGCGTCCACACCCATAGTCTGAACCACATGTTCGCGGCAGGCGAATGTGGGACGGATAGAATAATTGAAACGATTATCATACAGACCAGCGAATTTGCCCATGTTCTCCGAGCCTGAGACAAACCAGTAGTCGAAATACGAATAATTCTCATCTGGTCTGCCAAACCGTCTACTGCCATAGAATTTGGTTGGGTCAAGATCAGAGAACGGCAACGGCGTGGTAAAGACATTATCAAACCGAGAGACCAAAATGAAATCGTACTCGATCCCGTGCTTGGCCTCATGGGCTTTAGCGAGTTCCAAAACCCGTTTGTTACTCCACCATCTGCTTTCTGTCCGAAAACTCAACTCCCTCAGCTCATCGATAATGGCTTGAGCTGAACCACGGCTTGGTAGTAATAAGTCATACGACTTTTTCGCAAATTCAGACATTTCCCATTTGCTCATGTCTGTACCGACAAGACCATATTTTGCCAGGTCTGACCCAAACTGTGTCTGGACGACTATCTCATGATCAACTGGTTTATAGATGTCTAGCAGTTCTTGTTTGTAATCAACAGACCAAGAATGCAAGAAGACATCTACATCGTGTCCACCCATAACATGCTTCTTGAAAGCATTTGCACCAAGAGTGGGATTAGTCCAACCCTTCCCCTTTGGTTTAAACGCTTCCTCAAATGGGTCATGCCCCTTTTTCTGTTTCCGCTCACCCTGGCATAGTTGATGACCCACATTTCCGAATAGACAAAGCGCAATTTTCATTTGATTGTTAAACTCCCAAATCGGCTGACATTAAAATCTTTTTTGACATCCATTACATTAAATGGATCTCTAGTCGGTGGATGATTCTTAACCGCAGTAATACCAGCCTTAGCCAATTGCCTAATAAAAAATCCAGCAATCGTGGAATTCAAGTGAAGTGGATCACGTTTGGGATCTGGATCACAATATTCCGGCTTAACACGTGTGCCATCGAACACGTGATTAAAAATATCAAAGTAGTTGGCGAAACGTTTCTGCAAGCAGTTATTGAAATACTTCACAGCTCCAAACGCTGGTGGGTAAGCCGTAGCCGCCCCAATCACACCTTTATTGGGGGCGTGCGTTCCAGTAATAATAGACATATAATTGACTATGCACTCTTCGAGGAATCTCTTGTCCACCGTCTCGGCTACATCCAGTAGTTTGTGAGGATGCCAGCCCCTACCAAGTTGTACGCGACAATCTGGTTCGCCAAGATGGAAGAAAACCCAATCGTTTTCAGTCAATTGGAGCGACTCTAAAACATCATGTGATTTCTGCTTAATAATTTCCGTCCCGCACTTTAGATTAATAGACCCACCAGGTCCCAAGAAGAATGGATACACATCCTTTCTATGGGCGAACGCCCTAGTGTGACTATCACCAAGAATGACAATCTTCATTTGCGGACCTCTATCTTGTCTGTCTTGATTAGGTGCTGTACTAACGCCATTTCCGTCTCCCACTTATGATAATTACTGGTCGTGGGAGACCGATTATTGAAATAATGACTCATCGGCTCATCGGCTGACGTGCTCCACCCATAGACGACAGGGCGGAGACCAGAATTCACCATAAGCATGATTCCCATTAAACCAACAGTGGGCACTGTTATCTTGAGCCGCCGTGGTCGCAGCATCTTAACATGTGGCGCTTCCGGTTTGAGAATCTGATCGAATGACTGAGTAATTTGAAACAACTCGATACTCTTATCAATAGCCTCATCGCGACGAGGTATTAATTCTGGACCCCGAGCAACGATGAGCCGTGTATCCCGTAGCCTCCGTACGAAATTCTGGTCCTCTTCCCATCGCGTAAATGGCATACTCATGAAGACATGGCCATTAGTAATACGCACCGTAGTCTTACTACCGGCGATCTCTTCGTATCCTTCAGTTGGTGCCCTATTAAATCTGAGAACATCGTCAAAACTGTCTATTTCATCTCCGTACTTAGACAACTTCAATTTAGCACAAGAACCAACAATAGCCAGGTTTTTTGATATTTCAAGTTTTGGAGAAACATGTTCAATAATCATCTGCAGTGAGTCCTCAAAATTAGTCGCTGATGTTGTGATTCCACCAATCCTCCCTTATGCAGGGTATCGGTATCAAGCACAATTAATGTACCTGCTGGGCCAATCACAGGATTACCGTCATTCTCAGTATATCCTAATTCCGGATAATCAATAGCTAGTCTATTCTTGATTGACGAATTGATTCGCGTCCTCTTCCATTCCTTAGTACGAAGTTCCCGTCCCAAAATGTGTGTGCCCATTATAGCCCGAAACGGGCCACACTGTTCGTTCACATCCATCAAGTAGAATATGAGTTTGAATGTACTATTCCTATCAAAATGTAAGAATCCATTACGTTCTGGTTCGGGACTCTGGATATACTCATGAGTAATGAATACTTCCTGGCGTTTCTTACCAGAGAGTTTCTCTATCTCTAAACAATTAGGATCTGCCAGAATATTACTAATTGCTAGTAATTTTTCCACAGGACCATTAATGTGGTGTGGCCCGTATCGCATAGCCTTCCCAAATTTATAACCACTCTTAGCTTTAAGTGATTCAGCCAAAGCTTCATCTTTTGCTTTATTCAATAAGTCCTGATCTGAGACATATCCTTCTAGGACTGCAATACCATGTTCTTGGACAAATTGAATTACATCAGCTGGGCTCGCATCTTTTGGTAATAGCCAATTCATGGTACTTAGTCCTGGAGGGGATGATGCAAGAATACTATGTCGACATCGATATGACCATCTGTTTTACACCAACCAAGGATGGAATGCCAGATTACAAAAATTCAGTTCCATGCCAAGATAATATAGACAAAATCAACGAGATCTTCGACCAGGGCCACACGGTTATTTATTGGACGTCACGCGGTGCCAAAACAGGCATTAATTGGCGTTCACTGACGGAACGACAACTGAAACAGTGGGGTTGTAAATACTACCAGCTCCGATTAGACAAACCATATTACGATCACTTGATCGACGACAAAGCTAGGAGGCTACCAGAAATCCATGGGTAAAAAGAAATCCAAGAAGAAACCCAAACGTAAGCAAGAGAATCATCCCACATTATTCATATTAGAAGGTACTATCCTCTTTTATGAAGAGGGATCCATGTTGACCCTGCATACCCAGGTCGAACGTGAAGAATGGGAGCAAATGGTCGAAGAGACGGTGAAATATAAAGTATTCATCGAATGCTTGAAAGAAACAGGTATGCCTCTCCTCAAAGAACGTTGGGAGGAAGAGGATGATTATTTCAGAATACAATTAAATGTCGCCGTATCTAGAATGAGGAATATTGATCCACTTCTCGTGGCGTCACACGACCAAATCGCACTGACCGAAGAGTACACCAAACAAATGAAATCTGGTGCCATCGAAGTCAGTGAAGTCGTGACCCAGGTCAGAGAATCGCGAAAAACAGCGATTATGGAAGAGCTGGACAACAATGATGATGTCACAAAGGTCTCGGATCTATAGCCTCAGATCTACACAAATCTACTGTAGATTCTGGAGTAGACGAGACCATGACAGGTACGTTACAAGACCCGTACGAAGACATCAAACGACCCATTTGTGGTGAATTCGTAGAAATCGGGCAACCAACATTCGCTGAACTCATCTGGGCTCGAGAAGTAATTACCCGAGCTACCAGTGGCCCCAACCCAGACGTTGGAACGGCCCTGAGGATACTTGCATATGGTAAATCACCCGTCGAACTCCCAGAAATGCGAAAACCAGGAGTATTCCAAGCAATAACCCAACAAACCCTAGATGCCCAAATCGCCGCCGCCAAATATGCCATCACAAGCGAAGGAGCCCAAGCATACCAAGAAAAAGTGGTCGGGTTAGGAATGGCCAAAGCTAGTGTCGACTTCAACAAAATGATCATTAATGATCCAGAAGTTGTACCACTAAGCGGATTTGCTAGTCCACAAGCAGATAATTGTGCCATGATCTCGGGTAATAATGCACCAATAATCAACCCAGCCAATTGCCCCAAAAGCGATTGTAACATCGACGCGGTCTTCTCCATCGATAATAGTGGGAGTATGGGGCAATCTATCACCAAGGTCCAAACAGGCATCGCCGCAATGGCGAACCTAATTACTACCGTATCCAATGGAAGTTACCGATTCGCACTGCAAACATTCGGACAAGCTGAAAATAGGGGAGGGGTAATTACTAGGCTCGACTTAACAAATCAGCCATGCCAAAACCTAGTAGCATTTCAAGCCGCCGCAGCCCAAATGGATCTTGATGGCGGTTACGAACCATGGGACCAAGCTCTCACATCAATTGCATACAACTGGTTCAATGAATGGACATACCGCGAAGATAGCGACGCTAGAATCCTATTTATTATCACAGATGAAGCACCAATCGACATAGAAGCAGCAAGAACCGCCGCTGACGAAATGAACCGATGCGGCGTCAGATTGGCCATCATATGGACCAGTCATCTTCTTGGCTCTAAACAAATAGAATGGTTCAACGATCTAACCACAAGAACTAATGGGTTTTGGGTACACGCACAAGCCGGGAATAATATCCTCGCACTGATGACTAGTTTCATCCTAAGCGTGTGTGAATCATCACAAACGCCAGAATGTCCTGGCGGCGAAGACAAAATTCTCAACGGCAAATTCGAAACGAGCATCGCCAATTGGACGGATCTTAGCACTGTTAGTGGCCGCAGCACATCATGGAATAGCGGGTTTCAGGCTTTGCAGACAAATGGTGCAGCAGGCCAGACAATTTCTGGTCTCACACCCGGTGACTTAGCCATTTTAGGATTTAGTGTCCATGTAGACACAACCCCAGCAGCCGCCGCCGCTGCAGCCGCTATCGCCCCACAAGCAGCCCCTTCCTGCCCATCTGGATGGTCTCTAGTGGACGCAGATGATTGGAGCGAAGGAAATACTTCTCTACAAGGATGGGCCGGTAGTGGGGTTGAGATATCCACAAGTACTTTGAAATTAATTAGCTCTAATGAAACTGGGGGATCTGGTAGTTTCACCGACAAATTGTTTATGACTGCAGGTGATAAGATCAAGACATCGGATCTTGATGGATCCAATTTAGCTGATGTAGTGACAGGATCCGGTAATGCCAGAGACATCGACGTTGATGTTATTAACAAACACATCTATTGGATGGAGATCAGCCAATTCGCGGGAACTGAAGACGCAATTTACAGAGTCAACATTGATGGATCTAACAAAGCCAAGATTGCAGATATTGACGAATCACTAGGCATCCGATTAGACGTAGTGAACCAACACATTTACTACGGTACCTCCATCACACCACAAATTCTCAGAATCAACTTCGATGGATCTGGTAGTACAGTCATAGCAAACAGCCCAAAGAGGGTTGTGCGAATTACGTTAGATATAGAGAATGATCATGTTTATTGGACTGGATCCAACTCATCTACTGATGGCACAGTATATCGATCCAATCTAGATGGCTCCAACATCGTAATCATTGTAGACGAATCCACACAACCAACAATAGCCAATGTTCGTGGAATAGGCATCGACTACAACAGTGGAAAACTTTACGCCTCAACAACTGGTGAATTAATCCAAATGGATTTGGACGGTAGTAATTACTCAGTTATTGGAACCACTGCTACCGGTGACGATCTGATAGTAGACACAGCAGCTGGCCGTATTTGCTTAGCAGACAGTGGGAAAAATACTGTCTTTACCTACGAACTAGATGGTGACAATAGAAATCAATTGTTCCCCGATTTCACCGCCAACTTCACCGGTATTGCCAGGATGTCCGCCAATTCAATGTCGGCATACAAGACATTCACAGATCTGACCCCAGGTGATGACGTCCAACTATTAGTTAATGTAGACACCGTTTCCCTAGGACAAGTAGCTATCCAACTATTAGATGGCCCATTAATCCTGGCAGAAACGATAAATGGAAGCGGTACTTTCTCAGTAATTGCTACCGTGCCGATCAGCGAGCAAATTTCGGCATGCGTCCGATTAATTGCTGACCCAGAAGAAATGGCAACAGCCGGAATTTTCGCAACTTCGTTATGTATTGGCGACGACATCCCGCCAGTCGAAAGCATCCTCAACTACAAACTCCGCAACGGATCTGGGTCCACACTAGCGTCAGGCACAGTCACAGAAGCTGAACTACAACCGCCAGGCCAAGACAATTCACAACGATTTGACCTGTTCACCACCATTGGGCTCGATGGCGAAATAGAGGTATTCTTCGATGCTGAAACTGGCGAGGATTCACCATTCTATGTCGACAACGTTCTATTGTGCATTCTGAAAGAAGATGATTGCGGTCCTGGTACACGCAACTTAATTTCGAACCCGAATTTCGAAACCGGAGTTCAATTTTGGGATGATGCAGCCGATATACCAATCACACCCACCGATGATGAGGATGTATGGGACAGCCTTCTAAATGCTATCATCGTCAGTCTTACTGGTGAACCAGAAGTAAGAACCACACTCATAGATTTAAAGCCTGGTAATAATTATAGCCTAAACTTCGAGTTAACATCGCTTGAACCAGCTGTGATTACCACAATTGAATTGATCTATACGATCTATAGCAGCACCGGAGCGGTGATCGCCACATCATCAGTCACCGCAGCCGATACTAGCCCACCAGAAAGACTACAGTTAGACTTCGTCGCACCGGCCGATGGTGAAGTGACAGTCTCCTTTAAAAGCGGTATAACCAGCGGCGTTGCCAAAATTCGTAATATCCTATTATGTGACACATCTGGGGATTGTGACCCAGGATTCGAAAAATTGTCATTTGACGATTTTTCAGAAAATAGAGGTGCCTGGGCTGGTGGGACACATGACGCAGTCGACCAGTTGGTAACATTAGAAGCAACCAATGGAGACGATACTCTTAGCCAGACTTTTACAGCACTAGAACCAGGTATTACAGCCCAACTCAGCTTCAATGTTCTCAATAGCCCAGACGGTATCGGAACATTCAAAATCGAGTTTCATTCTGGCGATATTATTGACCAATTCACTACTGATGGCACACCTGGAATCAAGACGTTTTCATCGATCGTACAAGATGATAAAGTCACGATTTTGATCAAGAACTTGGCGATCTTCGACGCCAACTTAGATGATATTTTGGTGTGTGCTCAAGACGCACCACCATGTGATGGTAGCATTACTGATCTAGAAGTCCTGGTCGAATGGGATGGGATTCCACGTAAACCAACCAACCTGTTTAATGCTATCGTTCGGTACACTATCCGAGACCCAGATGACCCATTCAGCGTTTCCACTTCTACACACATTGCTACAGACGAGGGTGTATTAGGAGTTTCCTCATGTGATATGTGGAAACAACAAGGACAAGGTGGCACACCACAATCAGGTGTCCTTGGATTTGGACTAACACCATCTCTTGCCGACTCAATTGCTAAAGGTGATTTCGCAAGCGTAGCAACTAGAACTAACTGGATTTGGGATATCCCATCTGCTTCGACGTCATCAGGAGTCCAAGACGTCTTATCAATTGCGTTCCAAGATCCACCTGCTGGATTGATTGAAAATGTTGAAGTTTTTCTTCTAGCTAATCATGTCCTCCCTAGTGGTGCTGATTCATCGCCAGAAAATCCAGGACCATTTACGTGTGAACCTGACCCTGCTTCAGAACTCACAATCTCAATCCGCTATAAGAACAGTAAGAGTCTACAACGTGAATTTACACAACGAATCGATAAAAATGATGTTTGGCAACAGAGTGATGACTTTACTCTTGGACTACCATGGGACACTGTTTCAGCACTAGATAACGGCCTCAAAGGATCATCGGCACGATGGGAGAGTTTCGAATTTGTTCTAGATGATGTTGATGGGCGTGGTCTTGATCAGTGTACCACAGCCCTGTTCTTCACTGCGGTTGGAGAAGGTATCCTCACTTTCCCAGAATTCGCATTTGAGAATAATAGAGGTGTCTTTACTGATTCATGCTTAGCAGAAATTTTAATCACCGACCTGTCACCAGGATCAGCAGTCAACGAAGTCCAATCGGTCGTTCTGCCATCCCCATCCGGCGGCACATGGACATTAACCTTCGATTTTGGTACAGTCGAGACAACCACCAATATTCCATGGAATGCTAGTGCCGAGCAAGTCCGAAATCGATTAGCAAGCTTGGCCAATATTGGTGATAAAGCTAACGTGGGGGTGACTGGGTCAGGCACGACTGCCAACCCATTCTTAATCACGTTCGTTGGTACCCTTGGTGCTAGAGACCACAATATCTTAGTCGGCAATGGAGACAACTTCACTGGGTCTGCAACTGCGTTTGTTACCACTGTCACTAATGGTACAATCAACGAACAACAAACAATTTCTAGAAACAATGACACAGTCCTTGCTGATTTGTTAATCTCATTCGGTGGGCAGACCACCACACCTCTCGCATTCAATAGGACCTTAAATGAAGCTCAATCAGCTCTTGAAGGTCTTACTAGCATTGGTGCTGGTAATATCTCAGTCACAGGTGACACCACTGGCAGAGATGACGCATATACTGGGCCACTAAGAATTAAATTCATCGGATCATTCGGCGGTCAAAATGTCGAACTGGCAACGGTAAGCCCGTCATCATTATACACCGTCACGCAAGATTGGATGGGCGGAGCCCCACCAGCTGGTGGCATTGATGAGAATCAACTCATCACGGTCCAAGCATCTGGGGGCACGTTTGTCCTACGGGTATTCGACGTTGGCGGGACAGCACCCGGAATCGAAGTTGATACAACCACAGAAGGTGGAATTAGCGACACAGATTGTTATGACATCACATTTAGTGGTACTCTTGGCAGCACCAATATCGACAACAACACCTTCTTCCCCGGTGTGCCAGATACCTTCACCCACACACTACAAAATATTAGACAAGGCGGTACGGATCCAGAAATCCAACGCCATTGCTTCCAATGGAATGGCCCCGTTACTGGTTTCGGTACCCCATTTGGACTAACTACTCCAAGTGATGCTGTATTTGTCGATATTCTGGATACAGTCGCACCTAGCAATTTGGTCACGGGCACCGACAGTTCGGCTGCTATCAAAACTTACTTAGAGCTAGCATCAGCAGTTACAGTTGGAGATATCTCCGTTGCTGCTCAGCAATTGACAGGGGCCGTTAATGAAGTTCAGACAGTAACACTCACTGGCTCCCCTGTTGCTGGAACATTTGCACTCATCGTCGAAGGTGAAAGAACCGCCGATATTCCATTCAACGCCTCAGCCACCAGCGTGCAAAATGCGTTGAACGCACTGGTGAACTTATCAGAAGTCACTGTCACTTCATCTGGCACACTGCCCTCCAATGTCACATACACAATCACATTTGCTGGAACTGATGGTAGTAAGAACTGGCAAACAATAGTTGCAGACCCAAGTAATCTCGAGGGCGGGAATGCTTTTGCTGATACAGGAGCCATCCCATTCAACGCGTCCGCCACACAAGTAGAAGCAGCAATTGTAGCTGCCGCATCATGGCTGGCTACAACGGATATAGCGGTCACGAAAGTGTCTGGCTCCCCCGTAGATGAATATCAATGGAATGTGTTCTGGACTGGTTCCTTCACCAGAACTGATATCCCACAAATGCAGACAGACCCAAGTGGGTCACAACTAACCGGAGCCCCAATCGAAATCCTTGAGGTAACCAATGGATCTGGTTCCAACGAACGCCAAAGATTGCAAATCATCAGAGCTACTGGTGGATCATTCAAATTATCACTGACTCTTGATGGTGTGACTGATACTACTACTGCTATCCCGTGGAACACCACAGCGGAAGGTCTCGAAGCCCAACTCTTACAATTAGTATTCTTCAACACACCGGGTCAGATTTCGGTAGTCGACGAGTACCCATTAGGGCTTCCTCCAGACCCAATCAATACGTCCTATATCATTGTGTTCCAGAGGATCTTTGGAGACATCCCATTGTTGGTGGCGGATTTCCAGGAAACATTACTCTGCAATCCATTGATCTTACCACCAATTGATCCTGGGCCGTACCCATACCCAGTACCTGGGTGTGATGATCTCAGCGATCTCTCTTGCCAATCTGGGCCATTACTATGTCGTCCGGGTGATAGTGATGAACCAGTCCTTGAAGTAGATTGTTGTGACAATGAGACGATCACCAGCGAGGCTAATGTATCACGTCGACTACAGATCGAACGAGATCTATTCGATCCAAACAGAATGGTCAATGGTAAACGACTAACTCTGCGAGATCTTGCTTTAGTCAAGGGAATTAATGTCGGCGAATATACACCGTACGAAAGGAATTTCAACACTGGCACCCTGGAAGAGACAACTTGGTCAAGAACAATTGAGACCAAATTAAGTTTCGTCCTTATCGAGAACAATTTAGATTCTCTTAAGGGACGATCCAGAGTCCTGAACCATATCAGCCAGCACAGAGAAATTCTCCCAGCACGATTCACCTGGCCAGAAGCCAGCTTCACGTAGAGAGGTCATTATGTCATTCCAAGATATTAAAATCCACCGCGATTTTCAAGTAATCAACGACTTCGTACAAGTCCCACCGAACAAAGAGACAGATAAGACACGAGTTACACCCACCGAAGCACTGGGGTTGATCGCCGGATCAGAGCAAAAGCACCTATCCCTCGGGTCAGGCCGCTCTCGAGGGTCCAAAGCTGGGCAGCAATCATTCATTAGATTACCCGGAATCAGTCCAAATGAATGGTATACTACCGATCCGGTTGACGATGTGGCGGGTGCCTAGGAACGAAACAGGGATAGACATGCAGTCTTTCCCAATTTGACTAGATATCAAAGTCCACATACAGCCAGTGGAACCCGTGCTCTTCGAGATACTCCAGAGCTTTAGTGCCTATCTCTGGAGAAGCGAGGTACCCATAGACTGTGGACCGCTTCCGCATGTAGTCCACGTACCTCTTAAGCTGAGTGACATCAGGGATAGAGGCTTTACGTCTCTTTACTTCTATGATGTGGATATCGTGGGTGGCGAACCCAATCAGATCGAATGGACCCACATCGGTGTGGTACTCCATTTCTATTATCTCACACTGGACATCCACGTAGTCCGGCCAGTTCCAGAAGATTTTCTGGACTAATTCCTTCTCTGTCTTCCTGAGTTTTACTTCATCCTCTGACCAGTCCAACATTTGCTCCATGAAGTGGATTTCATCCATCTTCACTTCGATGGTCTCACCCTTACGTAAGAACGAGAGTATGCCTTCACCAGGGGTGATAGCACCCTGCATCTTGGTACCGGCACCCATGTAATTCCTGGCACCTATTCCGGTACCGCCATGGATGGATACGCTTCCGTCGTTCTTCCTTAGCAGAAGAAAGTCTCCAGGCCCAAGGAGGCCCAAGGCCCGACCTTCATATCTGACGGACCCACGGAAGTAAAGAGAAAACGAGGAAAGCATGCCCGTATCTACGGGTCATCTGTCACTTCCGGACCGCTAGGTAGAACGGTCACTTGGAGCTTACTGAGAAGCTGTCCAAGACCCTCAGATCCTGCACCGACTACGAACATCCACATAATAGTCTTATCTTCAGTCTTGTCGAAGTGAGAGGCGTTCAACCAGAGAATGAAACAGAGGGTGCCCAAGATGGCGAGGCGGATCATGCCCCACAATGGGTGGATTGGGTCTGTTGGGGCTTTCTCTTTCTTCCGGACAACATTGATAATTTGTCCGATGCCCGCAGCAATTCCGCCAGCTAGGAACATTAGGACGATTGTCCGCAGTTCTGTGACGTCGAAGTTGGATGCGTTGAGCCAAAGGAGGAAGGTCAACGCTCCCATATAGATGACTAGTCGTGTGATGGACCAGAGAGGATGGCTAGGGTCTTTGATTGCCATACGGCCCACCTGTGTATGGCGACTATCCATAGCTGCCCACCTAATCGAGTTATTCTTCTGCCTTTTGTGTGGCGAATGAGACAGCGTCAGATGGACGATACTTAAGTTTGGCTACCTTAAACACGGTACGGCATAGAAGATATGTCACGGCCGCGATTGTAAGACAGACAATCAGAACAGTAGTCGTCTCGCTGGGTGCCGTCGTACCAAGAATAGTACTGACGAGACCAGTTATAGTAGTGAGCCATAGCTCAGTAGTCTTGAAGCCTGGGTTGTTTGTGTCGTCTTTGTTTGAATCAGCCATTGGTTCCTCTCTATACCGGTCCGTATACACCCTAGTGCGAATCGGCGTTGCTTCTCGATCCACTCATGACACATGATCACCAAGCATCAAAATCCGGTCACAGGATTATCACGATCGTAGTTGGCTGCTCTAATCTTGTCTGCAGTATTTTTGGCTGCTTTGATGAGTTTTGGTTTTGGTATAGAATTACCAGTTTTTTGTATTGCAGCTCGGAATTTATCCATGTCAGGTGATCGACCAGTAATTAATCGCCAAACGATTAAAGATTGATTTACATCCAACCGATCGTGGGCTAATATGGCTTGTAATTGAGCTGTTTGTTCCATGGTCATACCTCCAGTGAGATATGTTGCAGGAATCCCCTGTTCCTCGAATCCATATTTAGCTGGTTGGACACCACTGATTTGGGTACCACTCCCTGGCGCACCGACTGGTTCCAATGATTCGAAACCACCAGTGACGCTGCTGTAGTCATCGGGTTCTGACCCATCAGCCACATTGAAGAGTTTGAATGCTTTCTTCAAGGTTTCGGCAGCAATGTTGTATTGTTGCAAAGCTTTTTCTTCGCCACGTTCAGCCTGTGGCCTCAATTTCTGCCATGATGCTAAAGTAGTCTGAATTTGGTCGGGAGTCAGACCATTTGCAGACAACTTAGATTCGAATTGGCCTCTCAAGTTATCCGTCAAAATCCGCACTGCTTGTTTAGCAGCACGTTCATTATTACTACTAGCACCAGAAGCAGCAAGTTGCTGTTGGGCATATTGCGGATTCGACACCATATCTGTGGCAGTATTTGCCATTCTTGATAATTTATTGGGAATACCGCCGATGGCGTCTTTCAGTTTACTGACTAGACCGGCTTCACTGATAAGTGGCATCCTCACAGATTGGGGTGAGCCAATTTTCCGGAGCATCAAGTTCGCAATAATACCAATATTATTTCTGACACATCGTTCAGTTAAAAGTGAGAGAGCCAATTCAGCAACAATCCGGTTTTCCGGCATACTGTGCTGAGTATCTCCAGGCATAATTATTTGCTTCTTGTTCAAGTGCTCTTCGTCGTCGGCTGGCGCGTTGCGCTGATTGATGAGTTGAGTGAGGGTTTCCTGTCCTTCTTGACTTAGGTTTCCCTCTCGGTTCAGTTTTCGAAGACGAGCAATATGGTCATGAATTTCCTTCTTGGTCAGTTCTTTTGCGACGGGTTGAGCTGGTTCGGGTTGAGCTGGTTCGGGTTGAGCTGGTTCGGGTTGAGCTGGTTCGGGTTGAGCTTTGGCCTTTAATTCTTGCATCCTCTTTATGAGCATTTGTAATCGATGTTGGACTGCGGCTTGTTTACCACCTCCGGCACCAGTGTTAGTTCCTTCTTGACCCGTGGGATCTGCTTGCTCTTCAGGTTGCTCTTCAGGTTGAGGATTTAAGAGATCTTGCTGGACTTGTTGTTGGACGGCGGTCTTAGTCTCTTGATCGTTTACCCCAAATGCACCATAGAGTTCTTCCCACCAAGCGCTATTGGCGGGGTCTAGGAGAGATCCTTCGGCTTTACTGGCCTGTTGGATTAATTGGTTGATTTGTTGGAGACCACCACTGCTGGGAGCCATAAACGTCAGTAATGTTTCTAGGTCCCCACTAGGCCCTGGTGTTAGGGCGGCTTTGAGTTTAGCAACCCCTGTTTTAAACAATTCCCCAAGACCGCCCTCACTCATCACATTGCTATCAAGCACGGATTCGATGAATATATAGGGTATTGGCTGTGGCTCTTGATAAGCTCGGCCAGTGCCGTTTTTGAGTTTGAGAATTGTGTGTTCTACAACCATTGGCCGTGCTCCATCCAACAACCGTCGCAATTGGAGGTAGTACGGGTCATCTAGGGTTATAATCTTTGCCAATTTCATAATTTAATTTTGCTTGATCTCTGAGAAACCCAACAGGGGTTCTATGCCATTGATAGACTAGAGTAGAAAGATTGAAATAATGAAGTTCCCACTTATAGTCATAAGTTATGGGGCGTTCGGTGCGGACCAGAAGAAGTTATTTCTCTATGAAAATGAAGGAATACCTCTATTCCCTGTATTTAGTGATCCAGTAATTGCTTCACAATTCTGTAATGGAATGCAGAAGGTAATTAAGGAACATGGCGATCAACGCCAATTATCGACTCAGGTGTGTAGCAAAAAAGAGCATGCCAGAGATATGTTAATGGTAATAATGTCGATTGCACCAGACGTCACCACAATAATTTTTGACCCGTCACCCCCTCAAGGACTTAATCAGAGTGCTGTAGAGGCGGGCGTCAAACCTCGCGACGAGATGCTCCAAATTGCCAACGTGATTCAGGATTTAGAAGATTCTTTATCCTCGACATAGTCGCCAGAGAATGCTCCAAATTCTGGTGAGCATTCGAAATAGAGTGGCACCCTGTCTTTTGGCATCTCATCAACTATAATAATCTCTTCCTCATCTGGCAGATCAAGGGAAATTTCCTCCTCATCTGGCAGATCATCAAGAGATATTTCTCTGGCTAATGGTATCGAACTGTTTGGTGTTCCAGACATGATGTTCAATCTTTCTTTTTCTATTGGAAAATGTCATATGAAGATTATCTGCAGCATCTACGCACATTGAGGGATATCCTCCGGCTTCTCCAATCGTTGCGATCATCTCCACTTCCGGAATATCGTCTATAAATGACAGTTTACCTAATCGTAGATTTATCCGACTAAGACCATTTGTGTCATTCCACAAAAGTAGGTCGTATCCATTATAATGAATAGCATGTAATGAGCTGTTTCTATTGGGGATGTCTGTTTCTTGTGGTTCTGACCATGTCTCGCCTGAATCGTCTGAGTAGCAATATTTGCATCTCGTTCGTCTGAAGGTCTTTGCACCAAAGTTCCTGCTAAGTGAATGCACCCGTTGCGGATAGCTTGGTAAAACTGCCTTACCAAGCCAGAGAGTTGGCTGAATCATGTCAATACCAATATTTCCGGTTCTGGTGGTATGGATGACTCGTTTGTGCACTGGATCTAGTTGGTTTTCAGTCACATCATCTATTCGAACTTTGTAAATAACTCCGTTTCGCGTTACTTCATCGTACAGTGGCAGTAGATAATCGCATGCGGAATCAGCATGCAATGTGCCGGGGCCTTCATCAGTAGACCAGGAAGTTTGGCCAAGAAATAATGGGTTGCATCTGCCAAGAAGATGGCTCTCTGGCGACGCTATCATCACCGGTTCGTCGACAAGTGTGATTTCGTCTTGGAGCTCCACCCTCTGTATCCAAAGACTACAAAACTTCCAACGATCGACAATGCTACGAATGTCACCAGTATCCTCGAATTTAGACCATAGAAGGTAAATATGCCCCCTATGCGACCAAATTACTGGATTACCGGTTTTGTCCCCGACACGAACAGGGTCCGTATACTCGCCTTTAGCATTACAAAAGCTAATATAGACGCTCTGATCATCGCGGCATTCGCCCGACCCAGAGTACCAGGCCAGCATTGTGCCATCACCATGTTGGCAGATCGACGAACAATGATTAAAATTCTCAACACCTATTTCGCGTCGACGGCTAGTCGCGAAGATATTATGGAAAATTCTTCCAAACATCAGAGCCTCCCAGGCATTGGAAATATGTCCATGGAACGAGCAACAATAAGCAGCTGGATCCGACAATCGAGATATCGTGCAAAACGACAAGATATCTACAGTGATTTGGAGATTTCAGATGTTGAAGAAATCATCGAATGTTACAAAAATCAATGTGCGTATTGTGGTAGTGCAGCGGAAACTCTAGATCATCCATTCCCATTGAAAATAGTTGCACCCAACATCCCAGCTAATATTCTTCCCTCTTGCAAAGATTGTAAGAATATTAAAAAGAATAATGATCTTGTCTGGATGTTTTCATCTGGTAAATTGGAACAAGAGAGTTATCTAGCACTTCTCCAGCAGTTGTTCGATCGCAGGGGCGGAGATATTATTAAGGGACACGTACGCAAGGTGACAGGAATTATTGGAGAATCTTGACGTGCCGCGTAAACCATACCCAGGATTCCCACCAAGTTACAAAACAGTCGAAGAGACCGGCGGTTACAAGCGGAACATAATAGTCCTAGAATTCCTCAGCATGGGTCCGCTCGATTCTGCGTCTTTCGCCATGGTCCAAGAACAGTTAGAAGCTCTGGTGGAGCGTCTACAACACCAAATCCCATACATTGAAGGTACGGATGTCGTTCTTCCAGATCGGTTTGATCCCGTTCTCCGAGATGGACTCCGTCTTCCATAATTAGGTGTTCTCCACGAATATTTTCCTGTATTTAAAAAGATACCAATTTTAGTCCTCATTAACAGAGGCTGGTCCGTTAGTAACACTTGGAGAGTTGCAACGTATTCGACTCTGGAGACTAGATTATGACGCAGAATTCGGGTGGACGAGAGAAATTCCCCATAAGCCAAGAAGTGCAGGTATTGTTGTTGACAGGGATCATCGAGCCCAAGATCTACGTTGTCGAGCCAGAACCGGTTGACGACGAAGATCCCAATACCAACAAACCAGACTTCGTCAGAGCCGACCGGAAAGGTCACGTCCCCCTCCGCGAACGAGATGGCACACGTACTTGCAAAGTGCATTTCCGCAGGATCTTACCACTCAACTCAGATGGCAAAGCCACTGTCATTGAATCGAGTGATAAATACCGTGCAGTTTGCCCAAAATGTGGGAACGTATTCGATGTTGAGCCAAATTGCGAACGGATCACTTGTCCTAATGATGGTGAGTTCAACTTACACTGGCTAGGAGTCAAACCGATGACAACGACAAAGGAAGCCACCACTGCTACAGGCAAGGGTGACAAAGACACGAAGAAAGCAGACAAGCCCAAGGCCGACAAAGCCAAGAAAGTGGCCAAGGAACCAATCCTTGTCAACTTCGATGACCTCAAAGCCCTCGACGGCTGCGAATTATGGACGAAAAAGAACGTCAAATTCGACCACCCCGAAGTAGATGTGCGTGCACACTGCCTGCTCCTCACCAACGCCACACCGCGTAAGTATTGTTTTAACACTTACAATGGTGCTCTCGGCAAAAAATCGCAAGCCCTCTATACCGCCGAATTCCTCTCCGACACAGCCGTCACAGGTGGTAAACGAGAACGGCCCTGGTTTGCGGTCAAAGACCTCGACAAAGAGCGAACCAATCTCACAAAGAACGGCTACGAGCAGTCCTAGCAGTCCTAACATCCCGGCAAGGAAGTACGAAATGTTAGTACTGTCGCGAAAGAAAAATGAGTCCATCGTTATCAACAACGACATCACAATTGTCATTGTTGAAATCAGAGGGGACAAAGTCCGTTTGGGTGTTGAAGCCCCAAAAGAAATCCCAGTCCACCGCCGGGAAGTCTATGAGGCGATCATGAAAAACGCAAAGGAAAATTCACCCCCTGATTCTGTTTGACAACTGTGGAGGCCGATTAGAAGCCGATGTGGGGTTACCCCACATCGGCTTCACTCGTATAATTATGGATGGTAAAACACCCGTCGACGGAGCATACGGACTAGATTACCAAATCCATATCTTGAGATTGATGATCTCCGAACTCCCGCCAAAAGTCGCCGAACCACTCCATGGGCAGGTGGACTCCACAATCACTGCAATGCAAAATCGTTTTAAGATTGTCTACGACACAATCAAAAACCCTCTTGACGATGTCCGGTTAGCGGTCAACACACTTGAATTTGACCTACAAGCCACTAAAAAAGAACGTGACCAGCTCCAAAATGAGCTGGATGATCTCTCCTGAGCCCACGGGAGCGTTCTCCCATATCTAGGCGGCTCCCCGGCCCTACCAAATCCAAGGCCCAAGAAAGGCAAAGGAAAAGCCCCAGATGGTATATAGATCCAAATATGGAGGATTTAATGGATCTATCAACAAAACGTATCATCGTGACGGGTAGTAATGGCTTTCTAGGTCATCACGTCATGAAACACTTGGAAGCACGAGGCTGCCAAATGTGTGGGGAATTACAGAAGATCAATGCCAACATGGAACCGATGGTACAAGGAGTGAGATCCAGTATCTTCGACCTCACCACGGCCACCGGCGTACAAGAAATGTACGACATAGCCAAACCAGACATCGTTATACACCTAGCAGCTGTCGTAGGCGGGATCGGCATCAACCGCCAAAAACCCGGCACCTTCTTCTATAAAAACCTCATGATGGGAACCCAATTATTAGAAGAAGGTCGAAAACGAAACCTCGAGAAATTTGTCGCAGTAGGCACCATCTGTGCCTACCCCAAGCATACCCCAGTCCCCTTCAAAGAAGCCGACCTCTGGAATGGATATCCAGAAGAAACAAATGCTCCATACGGGCTAGCCAAGAAAATGATGCTAGTCCAATCACAAGCATACCGCGACGAATTTGGCTTTAACAGTATCTATCTCCTACCCGTCAACCTTTATGGCCCAAAAGACAACTTCAACCCCAACTCATCACACGTTATACCAGCACTCATCAAAAAATGCATCGAAGCCCGCGACAACCAAACAGACGTAAACGCCTGGGGCACCGGATCAGCCACCCGTGAATTCCTATATGTCGAGGACGCCGCCGAAGGAATAATAGCCGCTGCAGAAAAATACAACAAATCCGACCCAATCAATATCGGAGCCGGAAGTGAAATCTCCATTAAAGACCTAATGGAACTAATTGCCATCCAAGTAGGCTTCCACGGCAAGATTAATTGGGACCCAACTCAACCTGATGGCCAGCCACGAAGATGTCTCGACACATCCAAAGCAGAAACCGAATTCGGTTTCAAAGCCAAAGTCGGATTAATGGACGGTCTCCGAAGAACAATTAACTGGTACGAAAACCGAATTCGGCTTCAAAACCAATGTCGGTCTCCAAAGAATAATTAACTGGTACGAACAATGCGAATCAAAGTAGAAATAGCCCCAGGAGAGCTGTTCGATAAACTAACAATCCTGGGAATCAAACTCGAAAAGATCAAAGACAATACTAAAATCGTATTCGTCAAAAACGAACAAGCAATCCTCAAAAAATCAGTTAGCAAACTCCATGAATGGGTTGCTGGTAATAAAATTGCCAACTCAAAAGCTTTGAACTCCGCCATAACCAAACTCCGCCAAATAAACGAAAAAATTTGGGACATCGAAGACAAAATCCGAGACTGCGAACGGCGTCAAGACTTCGGAGATAAATTCGTCCAATTAGCACGATCCGTATACCTGACCAACGATGAACGAGCACGTATCAAGAAAGAAATCAACGAATTCTTCGACTCAGATATCCGGGAAGAAAAATCCTACACAGATTATGAGGCCAAAGATGTTAATCACGTCGAAGAATGCAATAGATTAGTAAAAGAGCACAACGAACGTAACCGGGGACAAAATGACTAAACTCACTGTCATGGTCTCCATGTATAACAGTGGGGATTGGATCAAAAACAGGCTCCAAAATCTACTACAATGTAATATTCTGAAGGATATAGAAATATGGTGCGTCAACGCTGACAGCCCAGATGAACGAGATCACAACATCCCAACAGCATTTGCCAAAAAACACAAACAAATACGATATGAACGACTCGACAAAAGAATTTCAGTCTACGAGGCATGGAATCATATAATTCAAAATTCTAATAGTCAGTTTATCACCAACGCTAACACTGATGATCTCGTCTCCCCAAAATGTTACCAAATTTTAATAAACAACCTGGAGCGATCAGGACCAGGTATTGGACTAACATATTGTAGTTGGTTTACAGCTAGCAAACCAAACCAGACATGGGATAATCTGACATCAGCATCACCAGATGGAAAACCTGGAAACTATAATGGGAACATCGATATTGCTGGAGTAGGACACTTCCCACTTTGGAGGAGAAACCTCCATGATCAAATCGGTCTATTTGATACCGAATTCCAAGCATTGGCAGACGCAGATTGGTGGGCCAGAATTCATTTTGTCTCTAAGAAACGATTATTGTGGGTAAACCAAAATTTAGCACTATACCTATGGCGACAAGGCCAGAATTTATGGTATCAAAAGGTGAATAAAGAAGAATGGCGACTATATCACAGAAAAGTAGGTCGATACAAGGTAGGGAAATTATGAATGCGATGTACCGCAAAATCCTCGTTTGGTCTGTAATAAAACAGCTTTAGCTGGGTCCATGCCATACGAATTGATTCTAGCATTCACAGTTCGATAATAACGATCATAAATTTCACACCATTCGACCATTGTTTTAGTACTGCTATTAATTGTGATCAGACGATTCGATCGTTGATTTCGACAATTTTGTTTTTTAGTCACAAAACGACAATTTTCTGGCGAGTACGAACCGTCGTTGTTCTCTCGATCGATTTCCAAACCATGCTCCCAACCATTAGCAATTGCCCATTCGATAAAAACGTCAGGATTATTACGCCATTCTTCGCAAACAGTAATACCCCTTGCACCGTATCGTTTGTAAGAGTGGTTATTTTTATTATAGCATCTTTTGTTCATACCATACCAAGTTTGGTAAAGTGGATGCACTAATTTCCTGCGTTTAAAACCATGCTTCAACATATTATTGGAGCCGTTCTCTATTTGAGTTTCCCTCATCCGGCATCCACAAGATACTGCGTCACCATTGCTTAAATATTGTGATCTTATTGTCTTAACAACACCACAATCACATTTACAATCATAGAAAATATCATGTCTCTTAAGACTACGCTTATACGGTTCAGAGGTAATAACCAATCTGCCGATTTTTAAACCAATCGGTAACCGCTTATGCCTTGATTTTGGAGAAATAGGTATGCCCATTGGAATCGAATCAGCTCACGGTTTTGGTGACTTATGTTTTAACCTAAGTTTGATTCGTGAGTTGAAGAAAAAATACAATGATGAGGTTTGGGTAGCAGCCAGGACACATTGTAAAGACGCATTATACAACACGCCATGGATAAGCAAAATAATTGATATCAAGCAAATGAACCAAGGAATTCATGAATTAAAGAGACTCAATTGCAAACCGGTTTTCCAAATTACTCAGAACATAAAATTCTTCGAATTCCGACAACATGACCCAAACCATTCATTAATCGACACACCATTACTAACTGGTCATCAATTAGGAATCGACAATTTCGATCAACGGCCAATATTTATCCCGACAGAACAAGAATTGTCTGTTGCAGACGAGATACAAGATGAACGGCCAATAATTGCTATCGAGAGTGTCTACACATCAGCACAAAGCTGGGCCAAGCCAAACCATTTCACTCAAATTCTAGAGCATTTCGGCGACACCCACCGTGTCCTATGGCTCAGTAACGAGGGATGTCCAGTCGGTAAAGCAAAACACCACACAGTGGATAATATGCTGCGGTATACCCGTCGCCAATGCATCATGGCACTATCCAAATGCAAATACTTCTTTTCAGTTGGTTCCGGTTTCTTCTGTGCTTCCCTCGCACTCCCTAAAAAACACCAACCCAAGAATACCATCTGTCTCTGGACAGACAACTTATATAGATATGAAAAGAGACTGTCCGAAGTGAAGTGGAATAACCAGATTACATGGGTCCATAACCCAGCAGAATTAAGTGACGTTTTAGGGTTTATTAAGTGCAACAAAAGCTAGCAACTATACTCATTGCATTGTGGAAAGCTGGTCGATTCCTGGAAGCCAAGCTCGAGAATCTGCGTGCTCTAGAAGGATTTGAGGATTGTTGGGTCGTATTGCTCAATTGTGAGAATCACGACAAGGAAGCCTTGATCTACAACGAATTCCTGGTTGATAATCCCAATGTTATCGACATTAGGTATTCCAAGCACATTAATCTATATCCAACTTGGAATGATGGCATACTGGGCACATCCTCCCGATTTATCTTGAATAGCAATGTGGATGATATGTTACACCCCAGCTATGTCCAACGATGTTGTGGCTGGCTAGATTCACATCCTGAGTATGCTTGCGTTTCCTCTAGTGTGCTGGTTACACAGAAACCTAATCAACCAGATCACACCACATGGCAATGGAAACGCAAAATGCCATTCAAAGCATACCCTCAATCATCAGCTGGACCATGCCCTATATGGCGTCGAGAATTACACGAAAAATATGGATATTTCGGCGATTATCGTGTGATAGGGGATGCACGCCTATGGGAAAAATGGAAAGCTGGTGGTGAACAATTCGGATTGATTAAAGAAGATCTGGTGTTATATTTCCGCCACAACAAGTCTCTAGAGATGCGGTTCGATAAAAACGGTACCCTATATCGAGATCTTGACCTTGAAGAAGATAAATCCAAACTTAAAGCGACAAAAGGTTAAAAAAGAACCAATTGTCCGTCGTGAACCAAGGGGGAAAGTGGAAGTGGCTAAAGCTACTCCTACTACCAAACAGCCAAAGTATAGCCAAAAGGACACCAGGAAGAAAATCTGCCTGATCCAAACTGGTAGCTGGGGCGACAACATCAATAGTACCTTGATGTTCGGACCCATCAAGAATCACTTTGATGATTGTGTGCTGGATGTCCACACCTCCACTTATTACGTCTCAGCCTTCGCCAATAATCCGCTAATCAACAACCTAGTCACCTATAAGGCAGACACCAAACAATCAGCACTCCACCTTACTTTAACAATCCCGCCCCAGATATCTCAATCTGGATACGACCTTGTTCTAGCACCACACCCGATGTACAATCCAGACAAGTGGAATAGCGTCAAACACCCAAAATTTGGCGATAACCTTATTTATGCCTGGGTACGAG